>JAABUH010001649.1_pt1 | contig 23859 bp, 39 predicted proteins | sample 5559121 | NCBI WGS metagenome assembly JAABUH01 (sample SAMN10711871, study PRJNA513364) | rock metagenome | isolation source: Antarctica rocks | place: Antarctica: Victoria Land, Battleship Promontory nord | collected 2015-12-28
TGAAGTAACCAAGCCCGTTGCCTGAGAACTGCCCAAAGATGGAGATCATGGCAACCTGGGCGATACGCCAGCGTCCCGAGTGCGTAGCGAAGTGACGGTCTGAAAGTCAGCCTCGGCTCCCGCCTGGAACAACTTACAGTCCCACCAACGCTTGTCAGCGCCATCAAGAGCGATACCTTCCCGCATCTCCTGAATTTCGAGTGCTACGAGTGCAGAGTTGGGATCACCGTTGCCGTCTAATCGATGAGCTATCTTCGCTGCGCCACGGAGAGACCACTCACGATATTTGACCAGAAAGGCAAATGCCTCCTGATCACGTCCTCGGGCAAGAAGATAGCGCGGAGATTCAGGGATGAACCACACTAAGACGATGACCAGGCCGCATGCCCAGGCTTGGAAGATGAGCGGGATCTGCCATGAGCGATTGCTTTGAAGGTAATTGGTGCCGACTGGAAAGATCAGCCCTGACTCTCCGCTCGTGTAGCATGAAGTCACAAGTGATAGCAGCGGCTGGGATACTTCCACCGAACCAGCCAACATTGTATACGCCGGTCGCGCGACCTCGCCAGTTTGGCGGGGAGATTTCCATGCAGTATGCTGGCGCAGCAACGGTCATAATTACCACTCCGGCACCGAGGATCGCGCGAGACACGGAGAACTGGCCGTCAGCACAGAGCGAAGATTCACTGAACTCACCTGAGCCACAGTATTCGAAGTGACGGCGACGACCATGCCAATAATCACGATGACGGCACCGACAAACATGGTTTTGCGGCGACCGAATCGATCCGAGATGGGTGCACCGATCGGTGCTGCAATCATCGCTCCTCTGTTGGAGATAGGTAAGCGAAGAGAGCAATAGGCAGTAGGTAGGGCACGCTCACACGGTGTACATGGAGAAAATGACAGACACTTTTTGCCCCGTGGTGCCAGAGTGGAAAGTGTTTTGGAAGAACGGCATCGCAAGGATTGAGGTCATCAAGGATCCATCATAGCTGCGACAAGATCATCAACCGCAGTCTCATGAACTCACGCTCATGCAAGCCACTCACCCGTTTGCGCAACTCGAGAACCAGGCGGTCAAGATGGCGAGGTATAGGTGCATCGACTGCTTGCTCCAACGCGGAATGGGACTCTTTTGCAGAGCTGAATACAGTTCCGCCTGAGCATGTGGTGAGCGATCGATCGACTTGCCAAATCTGAAGCAGTAGATTACTAACGTTTCGGACCTCTTTCGTGGTGCCGCCATGCGCTTTGATGTACTCTGCGTCAACTTCGGGAACAAACACCTTTTCGATCTCCTCTGTAGGACTGGTCAACTTCTCGTCCTCGTGTAGCGACATGACGAAGCGATTGAACGGTATATTACCCACGGAAGCGCGACAAGATAGAAAGTGAGGGGAAGTGATCTGGGGAAAAGGACAAAGCTTTTACACCAGAAGCAGACGATCGTCCGAACCGCATTGGTCAGGTGGCCTCGGCAACAGCCGGGATTTTGCGCGCTCACTTCGCGGAGGGGGACGTGAATAGAGTCAGCAAGCGCCAGGCAGAAGATCCGATCGCCGGGAAAAAGGGGGGAACAGGGCAGAAGAGCGGGACTCCATGGGAACTCCAGCGCCTCCATCGCTGTTCACCCCGTAATGAGCCGCCGCAATTCCGAGTGGAGCGCTTGATCGGAATGTAATCAATCGGACACAAGGACCGAATGACTACGGCATGGACGCTAACGACAAGGACAGCAGGATGGGTAACGGCCCGACGGGGGGTCAAACGGACTGACTGTCGGACTTCGCCGGTGTTTTACAAGCGTCAACCGAGTGGTCATGTGCTTCCATTCAACATCGTTCTTTCGAGCGGAATCGCTTGTTATATCCTGCTTATACGAGTGGATCGAATCAGCAGCCGTCATGAAACCGACGATCATCGCGGACATCCAATGCTTCATCACCTGCCCGGATCATCATAACCTCATCGTCGTCAAGGTTACGACGGACAGTGGGTTGATTGGTTGGGGATGTGCGACTTTTCAGCAGCGACCGCTGGCAGTCAAGGCAGTTGTGGACGAGTACCTTCTGCCCTTACTCAAGGGTCGAGATGCAAACAACATCGAAGACTTGTGGCAGATGATGATGGTGAATTCCTATTGGCGGAATGGACCGGTGACCAACAACGCGATTTCCGGTGTAGACATGGCGTTATGGGATATCAAGGGCAAGTTGGCGAACATGCCCCTCTATCAGTTATTTGGCGGCAAGTCGAGAGATGCCATTGCGGTCTACAGTCATGCCAAGGGCGACACGATGGACGATCTATGTGAGCAGATTGATGCCCTGCTTGCACTCGGTCACCGTCACATTCGCTGTCAGCTCGGTTTCTACGGCGGCTCACCGAAAAACCTACATGCGACGAAGCAGGCAACCCCTGGCGCTTATTACGATCAGGACGAGTATGTGGCCATCACTGTCGAAATGTTTAAGGCTTTACGTGAGAAGTACGGTCATCGCTTCCACATTTTGCACGACGTTCACGAACGGCTATTCCCATCCCAGGCCATCCAGATGGCAAAAGCGGTCGAGCCGTACGGACCGTATTGGATCGAGGACATTTTCTCACCAGAACAAGCCGGTTGGTTGACAAATCTCCGCGCACAGTCTTCGGTTCCTTTGGCATTGGGAGAGCTGTTTGTCAACCCCAACGAATGGCGAGATCTGATCGTGAACCGACAGATCGACTTCATCCGATGCCATGTCTCTGCTATCGGCGGCATCACACCGGCTCTGAAGCTAGGTGCTGTGTGTCATGCCTTTGGCGTACGTCTCGGGTGGCATGGACCTCCCGATATGACGGGGATCGGCGTGGCGGTAAACACCCACCTCAATATCTATCAGCACAATGCTGCCATCCAGGAGTACGTTGCCCCTGCCGCCAACACTCTCAAGGTCTTTCCCGACGCACCGCGGCCCGAGGGCGGCTATATCTACCCCATCGATCGTCCTGGTATCGGTGTGGGCTGCGATGAACTAGCCGCGAAGCAATTCCCTGGAGTCGAGGAAGTTCAAGCGTGGACGCAATCTCGGCTCCCAGACGGTGGTATCCATTGGCCATGATAAAAACGGGAGGGCGAAGGGTTGAGGAACTTGGCGAAAGCGAAGGATGATTTAGGGGATTAGTATATGGGAGAGGACAGAGGAATATTCATTCGACAGAGGGGGATAATAGTCGGCTAGTAGCTCCTATATGTCCGTAGGTCTGTCCAAGGTACTCCGTCCTTCCCGTCTAGGTGCTCCCGTCCAAGCCACTCGGGGAGTACACGATACTTTCTCCCTTTGCCCCGACTTCTGCTGCAGGCGAAAACATCGCTCTGAGCCCTCATCGCCTGCATTCGGCACGATCTCGGATGGCGCACCATACTCGTAGACATCATTGTCGGTGATCATACCGCCTTTCAAACGGTAATGCTTCGTAGATAGACCTCATCGAGCCGTTTGCTTTTTGCTCGGGGTCGACGAATGGGTGCGCCGGAAGGTGATCGGTAGGACCGGAGATGGGTGGTAGAATGCCGGGTTTTCTATCGTAACTACATACATAGATGTCGGCAAGGAAGAGGGAATTTGATGCCGAGGGGTGGCAAAAGTTGCCTCGTTTCGGCATTTCGGCATTCCCGCCCGCGAAGCTCTGGTTGATCCTCGCTTCGCTTTCTTTCTCTCTTTCTTCCGTCACCCTGGTAGTTCCAAAGAGGCTTCCATTCCGCCACTATCAAACAAGACATGGAACCGGATCATCTCCCCACCACGCCCATCGTGAACTCCCTCCCTGTCCCCATCACGACCTTCCGCGACACCCTCCAACCCTCCTTCCACCGGCTCCAACCTCTCTCCTCCCCACTCCTCCCGACACCTCTTCTAAAACTCGCGACGAACGCGTATATCGAACTGAGGTCATCCAAGACTGACCACGAGGTCCCGTACAACGACGAGATCGTGAGCTTTCTCAAGGAGCTCGTGCCCCAGGCCGAGCTCGGCTTCCTGATGTGTCCCTACCCTTTCAAACTGGCCAAGGCGGATACGATGGGTTTGCGAGACGTGCATGTCCTAAGGGGGGTCGAGTACGCGCAGACGAGGGCGTTTAGGGAATATAAGGATTGGGTGGAGAGGGGTCGAGGGATACGGTTGGAGGTGAGTGCTTTTCAACTCGGACGATAGGCCTTTGAGGTTGCGAAGGGTTTAGCGCTACTGCTAGTGCGACTGTTTACGCTCTGGCTGATGACTTGATGCCTGTCTTCTCTTTGCCCAGAACAAAGCCAACGATCTGCTTCTTCGCCGGACTTCGAGGGAGGAGAAACGAAGAGCGGCCAGGGAACAAACGGGACGACGAGCAAGCCCGCTGGCTATCCCCTCCCTCTCGCCAACCACGGTCCTTCCTCAACTCGGACCCGCAACCTTGACAGGTCCTCCCTCGGACATTCAGACCTCATCGTCCACCCCACCCGCACCGCCCTGGCCTGCCCAACCCAATCCCGCGCCCACCATCCTCGGAATCCACGTTCCGAGTCACTCCCCAGCATCTACAGTGATAGTAAACGACGGCCCTCTGCGCCCCGACGATCCGGTTCAAGCTCCGTCTCCGCCCCTTCGGTCCATCCTGCCATCGCCGCCGAAAAGCTCAAAGAGATCTGGGAAAGACCAAGCGGTTCGTGAGTCTCTCTTCTTTTTCTCCCGGATTTGCGTTCCATTCCCACCTCCTAACGACCCTTTCTCCTTCTTTGGTCGGGGGCTAGGATGGTCGCGGTTAAGGGATCGTCGCGTTCGCATGACTTTTCCTTTTCCCTGTCGTCGTTCAAGCGAGACGCGTTCTGCCTCCCCTACATCGCGACGAGAGACCTCGCTAATGGTCATCGTCCTCCCCATCCCCATCCGTAGCGACCGAAGCCTCTGGCTCCGGCGACGCCCGATCATCGAAACGATCCAAGTCGACCCACGGCGAGAACTTTGGCTGCTACTTACCCGACATCCTCGGCTACGCGATCATCCCGGCGAAGTGTGTCATCGAGCTTGGCACGGATCCCACTTCATCGTCCGTGATCCCGCTTCCGCCCGTGCCACCACAGGCCCTGGGGACGACCTCGCTTCAGATCGCTCGGGTCGAGACAATGGCGCCCAGGTTAGCCCCATCTCGATCCCTCGACGCCCTCCTTGAGGCCGTCCCGCCCGCAGCCGGCACGAGCATGAGCCTCGCGAGCTCGGGCTTGCCTTCCGCACCTGACGTCCCCGATCCCGGTCCGAACCCGAACACGCAGGGGGAGACCCCTCGATCCGACTGCGACTGGAAGACAATCTTCGTGACATGCGAGATCAAGTCCAAGATCGAGCAAGCGCAAGAAGGCGTGGCGCGCGAGTGGTGCTACCTCAACAACGCGTTCCAGGCTTGCGGCGCGTTCATCGGGCTCGTCATCATCCGCTTCAGGCTCGCCGTCTGCCTCATGCTGGATGAGGGGACGATCGTCATGGAGACCAACGATGAATCCTCGTGGGGACGGGTCGACAAGCTGGCCGAGGTCAGTGCGAAATAGAGCCTGGCTGGGGCTCAGAACGATCGCTGACAGCCCTTTGATTTTCGTTGTCGTTGTCCGTAGGCTGTGCTCCAGGCGAAGAAGTATGAACGTCTCCCCCATGTCCTAGCAGACGAGTCGGCCCTGGCCGCAGATCGACCGATCGTTCACGCCGGGTGGATCAGATTATGGAACGTATGTGCGCTCGCGGCGAGCCTCGTGTCCGACTTGCCAGTCTCCTCGCCCTTGCGTCGGCACGAGGTCTCGCGGGCAGGAGAGGAGGACGACTCAGAGTGGGCGGAGATACGGGAACTCGTGAAGAGGTCGCGAGCCGGAGGGGAGACAAGGCAAGAGGAGGGATCGAACGCTGAGACTGAGATGGGAGGATACGGTACGGAGCGAGTCGGACTGGGTCGGACGAGAGACAGGATGTTCACCTATGGTCGAGCGGGCGATGGTGTCCGAGAGAACCGGGTGATGGCATTGTACGATCGGATCGAGGCTGAACGGCGGTGGGGTCCCGGTGGGGAGGAGATGGACGTTCCACTTGAGCGCGAGCTGGACCGGGACCGGGAGCGGGTGAAAGAGGAAGAGGACATGGTGCGAGCTGAAGGAGGGTGTGGCTGTGGCTGTGGCAGACGGTCCAATCCCGATCCCGACCCCGCCCTGGGTCCAGGTCCAGGTGAATGAACACATAACATATTCTGTTGCCATGACCCCGAAGCTGATTGGAAAACCTACATCTCCCTCAGGCTCTGATGATTCCTCAAGCACCGACACCGATACCGGCTCGAGGTACCACTCCCGGTCGCCGTCCGATGGTTTCGGAGAGACCGAGTCATCGGTCGACGGTGACAGCGACGGTGACGTCGAGGAAGCCTCTTACCGATCGACCCGATCCAACCTTGAGAAACTCGTCGAGATGGACGTCCGCGTCGTCTGGGTCAGTCCGGGGATGATTGATGAGCTGATCGAGCGTGGGGTGAGGAGAGCTCGTGATCGGGCGGGGGACACCTCGGTGGCTCTGCCGGATGGCAAACCGGAAGAGGGCGAGTGGGAAGGTGAAAGAGTATTGATACCACCATGACCCGTGACCATACGAGGGGTGGGACGTGAAAGCTGTTGTGAAAGTCCATGCATATACCTGGATCCTTTACACCGTATTACTAATCCCGTTCCTCACATCTGCAGATCCATCCGTGTGCCTCGAGTATGACTGAGCGCCCAACGAGTCCCACAGCACACTTATCCTCGCCCGCCGCCCACCCTCGCTCAAGATGGCGAGGACCAGGACGACGCGCTGCGCGGAGACTGTACTGTGTAATGGAACTCACCTCACCCCTCAAAGCTCTTGCAGGCGAAAACGTCACCGCACGGGTCACGCCCTGCAATATACTAACTACTATACCCATATTCACGGGGTTCTCGGATGCACGGGGTTCTCGGACGCATCGCCACCGTGACTGATAGTGACTTCAAAAGTGATTTATCAAGTCGAACCTATGAGATACTTGCTAGTCATCCTCAATGGGTTCTGATAGGCCTATGAGGGGTCTGTTCACCGATTCTGGAGCTCCTAGCTGTCCTTCAGGACGTGCTCCTTGCCATCGGGCTCCCCTCCTTTCATTTTCCTGTATCTTTCGCTCTGCCAACTCCTGAGCATGTCATTCAGCGTAAATAAATGGCCTTGAGGAAATCTCTGACGCTTCTGACTTCCCCTGGTTGCTCGGTCAAGAGTTTCAGCTGCTTCGCGCCGCTCCAAGTCCTTCTCCAATAGCACCTTCTCTGCTAACGCCTGCTCCAGCGCCTTTTGGGTCTTCTGATACACCTTCCGAGGGCTGATTTCGTTCCTTCAAAGTCTGCGGTCGATGACCTGGATGGCCTGGGAGGTATGAGGGGTCTCAAGGTCCTGAGACAGGGGGATGGACCGAGGAGGAGTGATGGGGCGTCCGTCATTGACCTCACCGAGTGGGTAGAGATGCGCCTTTGCCCAGGCCGTATCTGTCTAGAAGTTGTGGTTTGTTGCCAGGCTTGTTGAAACCATCGGATGAAGTAAGCCTTTGGCACACGGGCCGCCGTAGATCCAAGGTGGTAGTTGTCAATTTGGGTGTGGTAATGCCGCTTAAGATTTGAAGAAGTCGACGTCTAGAGGCTGGAATACACCGCTTAGATGAGCAGGTAGGATGATGCAGACAATGTTGCGGTCCCAGCAGGCTTCGAGAAAGTCGACAGAGGTGTGGATATCCGGACCATCAAGGAATAGGAGCCTTCGAGATCGTCCGGCTCGCCTTCTGGTTGCTGGGTCAAAGCACTCCTTCAGCCACCGTATGGTCATGTAGCTGTTGCTGAATCCAGTGTCCGTTACGCCTGCCATCACTCTAGGCTCCTTTTCCACCGTTTTCATCCATTCCTCCATCAGATGGCCGCCTGGATAGATCAGGAAGGTGGGACCGGCGCGTCATGGGTTGAAATGGTGGCAATGACAGTGATATGAGCATGAGCTGTAAGGGAAGCCTGTGACTTGCTTGAGTTTGTTGTAGGAGCAACTCGCCGTGTCCGCCGGGAGCTGGACAAGTCAAAGCCAACCTCATCCATGTTGTAGATGTTACCGGAGTCATACAAGCCGGTGGAAAGGACGTCTTTGACCTAGGTGAGATCAGTGACATATCCCTCAAGCTGGTAGATGGCCTATCAGGTCAAAGAATGCTGCTCTGTTTGATGGGGTGTTTGCCTTGAGCCGAGCTAGCTCTTGTACACGGTAAAAGCGCGATGAAACCTGGTCTTTATGACGCCTGAGGAAGGTACTCGTCCAACTCTTGCCTAGATCATGCTCGCAAAGAGCCCGTGCCAGGTGAGAGATGTTCTGAGGGGTAAGAAGCGTGCCTCGCTCGGCATAAGCGTTGATTTTGTCGAGTAGAGCGGTTTCCTGAGGGATAGAGAGGTTGCGGAGGATCCTGCCGCCCGGGGTGGTTTGGGTTCCCATCAAATGGTCATGAAGGGTCGATGACGCGACATGAAACCGAGCTGCAGTGGAATTGAAGCTTTCCGAGGGGTGGTCACGCTTGTATTCTATAGCTGCTTCCATTCTGTTATGGTAATGATGAGACAATGGGCATTGAAGTCATCAAATGCAACTTCACGAACATGTCCGATCATCACGTGCATCCGAGAACCCCGTGAATATGAGTAAGCGATATCTGCAACGTTACTTTATCACGCTGGTTAACTATAAGCCTTATGGTCTCATTCCTAGTTTTTACTCATAATAATCTTAAGGTCTCCTAGCTTGTTTACGTTGTTGGAGAGGGACCTCAGGTATACAATCTCTTTCGTTTTACAAGCACCCCTCCATTAGAGAACCGCTCATAAGATATGAGAATTTACACACCCCTTGACCTGTATTGTTTACGTTAGCTGCGTCAGAGACCACGCTTTCCTAGCTTCGTAAACCACTTCTCGCTCCTGTGCACTTGAAAAAGTAATCGGGTGAGGGGAGAGCGCGTGAGGCATACGTCGCTGGCAGAATATCAACCATGAAGGAAGGTCGGAGCTTCTTTTGATTCTCGTTCGATAACATGTGACTCGCGACGACGTTGATGAAACGTGTCTGGAAACCGGCCTCATTGTTCTCGTCGTGGTAATTCTCGACGAGCTCGAGCACGGTGCCCCTGGTGACGGATTTGTGATATGCCTCGGTGGAGACACCGTGGTCGAACCAGAGGTCACGGGTGAGATCGAAGGGGAGTTGATCGAGGGGTGAAGGGACGCCGGTGGCTGTGTTGAGGAGGAGGCTGGGAGGATGGGCCGAAGTAGCGTTGTGGACCGCTGACCGGATCGAGACCAGAGCCAGACATGATGTCAAGAGGATGTAGCCTAGGGGTCCAGAAAAACGACTATATGCAGAGTGACTGTTGAAACGATCAAAACAAAAAGAAAGGAGTGCGTTGGACTTGGCATATGATGTGGCATTGATAAGCATCTTGAAATCCCCACATCATCATGTCTCTTTCATTGCCTGCTCAGCGCGATAGATGATGTCATCACAACGGACTTTGAAACCTCGCAAGACGATCTTCCTCGTAAGGATCGCCGGTCGAGATGAAGGTTGAAGAGGTGATTTCTTGAGGGCACGAGCGATGGTAGAGGTGCGAGAAGAGAGCCTCGTACGGCACATGAAGCGCGAGGCGGCCAGGACGATCTTCTGGGTGGGACTGGGGGAATCTAAGTTCGATTCGCGTGGGGGATGTTTCATAATCTACTCTGTTGGCCTCGGTCAGGGCGATGTCGGCCTTCGGTCAAGATATCGGACACCTTCAGACTCTCTTCATCATGGGAGGCGGGGCATCGGAATGCACCAGCACGTCTCTGTGAGCTTGGCAGCGTGACCCACAACATAAGAATTGGACGAGTACCTTCCTCAGGCGTCATAAAGACCAGGTTTCATCGCGCTTTTACCGTGTACAAGAGCTAGCTCGGCTCGGGGCAAACACCCCATCAAACAGAGCAGCATTCTTTGACCTGGTAGGCCATCTACCAGCTTGAGGGATATGTAACTGATCTCACCGAGGCGGCCATCTGATGGAGGAATGGATGAAACGGTGGAAAAGGAGCCTAGAATGATGGTTCACGCATATATTCAACTCCATTCTACGGGGAGAACATACGATATGCTTTGAACCACAGTGTTGAGTATGTGTCATCGTCGGTGGTACAGATGCGTCCCCTTCATGTTGGACCATCGTGTCTCTTGTTGCCTTTCCTGGCGACAATACTGCCTCTACTTTTCTTTCCACGGCAGCATTTTCAAGACCACGGCGAAGACGAAGACGATGGTGCTCATTCGGGGGCACTCTGACTCTCTCGTCTTACGTGAAGCTTTCCAGCTGCGTTGCTCTCTCCGACCATGCTCAGGGCATTTCCGTTCATTCACTGATCTTTTACTCGGAGTCGATGTGTTTAGCGGGTGTGGATTTGACCGGGTGGAGTCGTCAGAGCTCGCGTAAGGTTAGGGGGGGATAGAACCCTCCGTTCCAAATTTGCTAGGGTACAGAAGACAACAAACGTTTTACGGCCTCAAACCTTCCACCGGCGTCACAGGATGTCTGGGACTCGACGTCAGCGCTCCTCGTTGACCGAGCAAAGTCTCGACTCACATCGGAAGTCTGGGTTCTGGATATCAGTCAGATCCTCGAACGCGTGCAGGTGAGAGACTTCTTGGCCGACGGCCATGGCAGCCTCCTTCCTCTTGTTGCGCTGAACCAGGAAATAGCGGGTGTAGAGGATGAGAATGGCGTGAGCGCCATAAAACCCGATATGGATGTACAACGTGATGAGGTAGCGGGGAGCCCATTTCGATTGGAAGAGCTGGGGACCCACCGCGTTGCCGACCGCCCAGCCGACGAACGCGGACGAATACGCGAGGGTACGCTTCGTCTGACCGGCGACGTTACGAGAACACAGTTGGAACAGGAGCGGATTCTGGCCCTGGTAACACTGGAGGATGTAAAAAGCAAAGAGTAAGCCGCCACGGGTAGTCTCGTTGGGTGGGACGGTAATCAAGACGATGGTTCCAACCCAGTTGAACACGGCGAGACCAAAGACAACCCAGAGAGTCTGTTTCAAACGTTAGTGGCGGTTCCCGACGGGAGAAGACCTTCGCTTGCCTGATGGGTCTTGGTGATGATCCAGGCGCAGATAGCGTAGATGAGGACGACAACCGTGCCCGTTGGCATACTAAGGAGTTGAGACTGGAGCACGTCGAAGCCGAATGCCTTGTTGATGAGGAGGTTGCTGAAGGTGCCGAGCCCCCCTACGACTGTGGCACTGACCGACGTCATTTAAACATCTGACGGAGATGAGTAGGCTCGGGGGGGACTCACTTCATGAAGGTGAGGCCGCAGAGCATGTAGACATAGGGGTCCAGACAGGCTTCCTTGAACTGAACCCAGTTCCACTTGACGTTCTTGATGCCTTGATCGTTTGCCCGGACGCGCTCGACCATCAACTTCCGGTCCTCCTCGGAGAAGCACTTGGCCTTGGGAGGGGAATCGGGGAGGACCCAGGCGACAATAAAGCCGAGGACGATGGAGAGACCGGCGACCATGAAGAAGAGGAATTGCCAGCCGTGGTACTTTGAGTTGCCCTTCACTTGATAAAAACCGTAGCCGAGGAGGCCGGATATGACGCCGGATACACCGACGAAAGCCTGGTAAAAATTGACGACAGACGGTCTCGGGGAGATTTTAGCAACGTCCGTAAGATTTGGATTCACAATGCACGACTCACTGCTCGGACCGTCGGTACCACATGACAGACATGGCCAGAAGGAGTGGCCCGAAAACGGATTCGGATATGCCGAGACTTTTTGGTGAGTTCAGCCAAGGGTGATATCAATTTGGAGGCAGAGTGTGAACCTACAGAGCGCGGAGGCCAAGGATAGCTGACGACTTGTCGGCCACGGCCATGATGTACAGGATGACTCCCCAAGTGACGAGACAACCGGCCATCAACTTGCCTAACGGCAACACCTGGACGAGCCGATTGGCCGGGAGCTCGGCAGCGATGAGACCGATCCAGAAGGTGGTGGACTGGTGCGGGCTTTTTTAGCGGGCGTCCATCTGAGGGCGTTTCTTTCTGTCCCTAGCCTGGGTGGTGACTCACCGCCAGCGCGTAGTCTTGGCCGTGCATCCCGGTGTCGGCCTGTAAACCCATGATGCTCGCCGTACTGAGCACACCCTTGTCGAGGCCTTGAGCGAGGTAGCACAGGCACATACATGGGAGAACCCTGATATTCGTAGTCCTTGAGCTCGCAGCGGAAAAGGTAGGTGTGGTCTCTCACTCACCGGAAATTGATCATCCGCCTCAGCCGACGGTTTGTGACGTCGTCAATGACGATATTATGGTCGATGTAACCCTTGGCCTCGGTATCGACGACGACCTCGTCATCGATCTTGAGGTTTTCGTGGTGCAAAACATCCCCAACTCCCCCCTTGTCGTCATACCCAGGCTCGACGTCGACGTTGGCCGTTGGAAGAAACATGCCAAAAAGAATATGCAATTTGAGTTGTGCGATGCGCAAAGACATAAGGCGGCTAGACCGGAGGGGATGCCTTGTATACTCGAACGAAAAGCTGACCCTTTCAGTCAACCCCACTTCGGTCCGATTTCAGGGGAAAGAGTGGGGGCTTTCATGTGGGAGTCATCATTGCCCCGCCGGGGTTGAGCTTACGACTCTTGGCAGAGTCCGGCATCCTGTGGCGGCGAGCTCCACTGCAGGGGGGAGATCTCATAATTACTATATTTCGGCTCGTTGAAAAACGGTGAACGGCTCCCGTGTGATAAAGAGCAGATAAACGTCTCGCGCATACGTATATGCGATGGGATCAGCGTGACTGCACTCCACAGCTTATTGAAGATAGTATAGTGACCGAGACGAATAGATGGCAAGTGACGTACGGAGCTTATTCGGCCGATATTCAGACCACCTGACAAAGTCAGGCACGTTAGTCATATGACCAGCTATCATCGGGACCTAAGTGGAGCAGAGACCGCTGTGAGTTTGTGTGCCACGTTTTATATCCCGATCTGAATAGTCCCTAAACTAGCATCTACTCCGTCGTAGAAAGACCAGTGCAAGAGCCACCACTACACACATGCCATGATCGGATGCCAAAAGTGTGATCTTGCGGTGTTGAGGATTGACCTCGATTGCCGGTGCCCATCACTGGTGCCAGCCTCTGTTATCCCGCTGTTTCCCTGTTTCGCCATCCCCAATGCTTTCTCTCAATGCATGGCACGCCCCGGCTTCATCGGCTTATTCTGCCTACCCCAAAGAGCCTCTTCCGTCGGCTTACCTGGAAGATCACGTGGTCGGGCGAGTCTCATTCGCTCGCAGCCCTTGCATCTCAAACAGTGGGAGCAGGAGAGCCCCAATCTTGGATCGAAGCAAGCAAGTTGATCGATGCAAAGCAGTGTCAAGCTGCAGCTCGGGATGAGATGAGTTCGCTCACCAAGGCCAAGGTGTTCCTCGCTCAATTACACGAGGACGAGTTGTCACAAGCAGATGGGTCTTCAAGCTGAAGAGGCAATTGGACGGATCGATCGAACAATACAACGCTCGGCTTGCTGCTCGAGGCTTCAGCCAAGAGGCCGGTATTGATTATGATGAGACGTTTGCACCGGTTGCCAAATTCCAATCCATTCGACTCATTCTTGCGCTTGCATCAATGCACAATCTTGAGCTCCACCAAATGGATGTGAAAACTGCATTCCTCTATGGCTTGCTCGATGAGCAGGTCTTCATGGAGCAGCCAGAGGGATTTGGGCAAGGAATAAACATGGTGTGGCAGCTTGACAAATCGCTCTATGAATTGAAGCAGGCACCTCGAGCCTGGTACAAGGAGCTCGACACCTCGCTCAAGTCCTTGGGGTTCAAGGGAACAATATCCGATCATTCGATCTATGTGCGAGACAACTCCGAGGGCCTCATCATTGTAGGGGTCTATGTTCATGATCTCACCATAGCAGCAGCAAGACTTGACACCCTCGTTTGATTCAAAGACAAAATGTCGAAGCGATACAAGATGAAGGACTTAGGGGAGCTTCACTTCATCCTCGGACTTCAGGTCAAGCGCGATCGAAAGCGCATTCGCTTCATCTCAGCCAGAAGCAATACATCAATACAGTGCTCAAACGATTTGGTATGCTTGACTGCAAATTGATCAAATCTCCACTTTGCTCGAAAGTTGTCATGTGCTTGAGAAAGGATGGAGAGGAGAAGACGGATCGAGCTCGATACATGACAGCGGTCGGATCGCTCATGTATGCCATGCTTGGCACTCGTCGAGCTACACTTTGAGCGAGAATGCCATGTCGATCAATCACAACGTGAACATCTTGACTCCTGTGATCGATCACAATGTCAACATCTCAACTCCTTCAATCTCCCCATCAACGGACCTCGCTGCGCTCGACAAGGTCATTCTGTCCACTGAGCAGAACGTCAAACACCTCAAGGCCGTTTACTCTGCGCTCATTGCAGTTTCAAGCGATTTGGGCAGCTTGAGCGATCTCCACAGCTCAATCGACTCAGATGGCTTGAACAGCTCGGCCACTAGCTTGGTGTTTATGCAGTAACTCAACCTCGGTGGTCCGCTCGCTCTGCCTCGTCCTTGCTCGATCCTCGAGTGGGAGTGTTGGAGGGCTCGGATAAGCTCGCTCGGAGACGCGTTCGGTTATGAAAGTTTCACTTCGCTCTAAGTTTATTATGCATTCATCATAAACTACAACACCATCCTGGCCAGCCATTGCCACGCCCTGGGCTCTACACCTCCCCCTCCTTGATCTCATCTATGACCTTGCCCCATCCCGCTCCACAAGCCCAACTGCATCGCCTCCCTACCACCACCGTCCCTGAACCGCACTTCTTTCATCCGAATCATCCCCCTTGTCGAGCTTGAGTCTCTGCTTCGATTTCGCCACGCTCATGGCGTCAGAGTGTGGGATCTCGAACAGAGGACGAGGTGGAAGAAAGAAGACTGCCAGGGAGTCCTTTTTTCGATTTCGGTGCATCACCCCTAGAAGTGTGGTGTCTGCTTTGACCGTTCTTTTTTCGACACGACGGTCTTAGGGTTGTCGGAGTTTGGAAGGTGAAAGTCGTCGCCGTCATTTCGGGGTGATGGATCGCCGCAAGGATATCGGCGACAGCTGAAGGGATCTACAGTCAATTCGGCTGGGGTTTACAGAGGGCAGACAGAAATCGTCTCAAACCTGATCGTCCAACTCATTGTCGGACGGGCAAACCTACTCTGATTTCTTGCTCCCACCACAATCGATCTGGAACAGGGGTTCGATCTGCATCGCTAGGGCGTTGTCCCCGTCGCTCTCCATCATTACTTATCCCGAGAATGTCTTGTCCTGGGCCGGTACTCGAGTACTGTCAATCATGGGGCCTCCCATCTCTTAGTAGACGGTATTATCTCACTATGGGTTTCTTCGACGGCTTCTTGTTGCCCAAAGAAGCAAATCCGCAGAATCTCCGAGTCGCTTGAGAATCGGCTGCCCCATTGATCGAGATACAGTGACCGCGCTGCCCCAGAGCACTCGAGTGTGCGAAGGATGACGATGGACCGTGGGGCAAGCTGCCAAGCCCAATGACCTGGCCAAGGCAAGCTGTCCGCCTCCTTGGGAAAGCGACCTTGCTGCCCGTCAGAGATTGGTTCATCCGATAAAAGCACCGAGGTCGCTTCCCCCTTTCACTCCTCCTTCCCGCCAACGCCAACGGATTGCCCCCACAAGTCCTCCTTCCCATCTGCTAGCATCCGATCCATGTCCTCAGGCGTGACCGGCATGATAAGCACGCCATGTTGAGCAAGCGCAGTCTTGAGGATATCGAGGTCTTGCGCGCACGAGATGAACTCGTCGACTGTTTGACACGGATCCGGTCAGTCAAGGGAAAGAGGGAGGGAGGGGCGGAGAGTACAACGTGCTGCGTCCGTTTGGGACAGAATGCAAGGAAGTGAAGAGATAGATGATGGCCGAATAGGGACAGGACATTACACTCACGGTCCTCATCGGCCGGTTCACGATCCGGTCTCTGTCTCAAGGCTTGGGTGTTCACGTCATATCCAAGCTCGAGGTCGTCGATATCTGGAGCTGGCGCATGCGGATCAGGCATCGCGAACCAAGTATCGAGGTCTAGTTTGGACAGAGGTCAGCTGGAGGGTGGAAAGTTGGTTTGCTTTCGTAAATTTTAAGGCAGCATGTTGACGGGACGTGGCGGTGGGGATGACCAGAGGGCTTAAAATGACCCACTGGCGCTGGCGCTGGCGTCATCATCGTCCTCCTCCTCCACGTCTTCACCACAACCACCGCGGAGCCTCATGACCCCCGACCATACCTCCTCCGCTAGCAACGTCACTCCATCGGGCTCTCCCCCCACGTCTCCCTGCCCTATCGTCACATCCAGCTCCAACCAACCGGATTTCAACACCTTCAACACCGACTTGGGCGTCTTCAGCCTCTCACACTTTTGATCCTGCCGGATCAGCAGCTCCAGCGCGAGACCAAAGAAATCCCAGTACTTCAGAAATCCCTCGGGGTTCACGCTGACCCGTTTATTCGAGGTATACAAGGTACCTAGGCAATGCGGGAGCAGGGCGGAGACCGGGTCAGAGAGACGGTCGAAGAACTTGGTGAGCGATGACGAGCCAAGATGGCACCGAGCTGCGATCGATGTTAGTGTTAGGGAACGACAAAGGCAACCACAGCGGGGGAATCGAATAAGAGGATCATGTAAAGGGAAAGGGACTAGCCTTGATCTTCCTTCCACTTGTCGACAAAAACCTTGGTCATCTCCACACCTACCACCACGCTCTCTCCCGTTTCCCGTGCCACGACCATTCGGCTCGACCTCTCGTTCACCATGACGTACCCCAACCAGGTCCCAAACGTCTCGTTCGCGCTCACGAGCTGGATGATCCCCTGAGCGAAGCCCCTGTGTATTTGCTGCCTTTTGAACGCGGCTGTCGCGGATGGTTCGAAGACCTTGGCTTCGCCTAGTGAGTGCAGTCAGCGTGTGACGTGGGGATAATAATGATCCCTCTTCCTCGCCAGACGCAACCCATCACTTCCCGCTCGAATAGAACTCGATGACTTCGGAAAAATTGGGGGAAAGGTGTGATGTGACCCCAGCAGCGGGAATAGGGAGCGGTTCGATCGACCCAGCGATAAGAGATAGATAGCCGCGCAGGACGAGCTATACTCACCTGTCATGGTCAGACTAACAACCTTGGACGCCTTCTTGCCAATAGAGGATGGCAAGACTTGGTGTCCTACCACGATCGCGTCGGGTTTTCTTATCCCGTCAGTCGGGCGGGCTTTCATCTCGGAACCGGTTTCTGAGATGAGCAGTCAGCCTTCTCTCCTGGCGAAAGGTCTGTCTGTGCGGGATCGCTCTTGAGATTGCGGATTGCGGAGCAGATGAAAGAGGATGTTCTGGGAACGACGAAGAAGTAGGGGAGAAGGGGCTCACGAGTTCTCGCCTGACTCGAGCTCACCAGCCCAGCCTTCTCCCTCAAGAAATAGATCCTAGTTTGCAACGCCCCTTGACAATACTCCTTGGGCTCTCGTGCTGGGTTGCGTCTACTCGACTCTTCCTCGTCCTCCTCCCTAGCCTTGCCCTTAGCTTCGGCCTTCTTCTTATCTCCGCCGGCCTCGTTCATGGCCCCTGGATTGCACGCTCCACACTTGAACGACCCGATATCTATGTCCGTCTGGACCTTGATCCGGCGAGCGTCCAGGCTCCCGCTGTCAACCTTGTAGCCGGTCTCCAATACCTTTCTCGACGACCAGATCCATCAGCACGTTGTCCCCCGATCATCCCGATCATCGATCAGCAGGAAGACAACATACCGCGATGACCTTGATATTGTACGGTTCCTCCGCATACGAACTCCACAACTCGACCAGGGCCTGGTTCATCGCCTCGACTGCTTGAGAGAGGTCAAGCGGATAAGAGTCAAAGAGTGAGGCGAAGAGATTGGTGTTGTGACGGAGATTGAGAGGAATCGGGTTCTGGGGGGAGAGCAGGCCCGAGGCCGAGTTTGGGTATCGCTTGGGATACGACGTTTGGACGAGGACGATGGGAGCAGGGGCTTGGACCATTTACCAAGGCGAGATGAGGATGGTTCGGGATGTTTGCGAGATGGTGATGGCTCCGGACGTTCGTCGTCCTCAGCCAGCTCCGTACCTCCTAATGATCCGTCTAAAGCAGGTGTTGAACGAGTCAGTATTCAATTGGTCGGTACACAACGCTTACTGATTCTCGCCCGCTCCTTCTCTCTCGCTTTCTTCTCCCTCTTCCGCATCTTCTTCCTCTTCCTCGCCTCCTCCATCCCTTCTGAAACTCCACCAGTCTCTTGACTCCGATCAGATTCACGCTTGGAGCCGGCCGCTGAAGCCAGCATCAGTTCTTCCATCTTGGCGGTTGATGAAGATGGAGCGAAAGATTAAAAGATGGATATCCCGTTTCTCCGCGACACGACTTATTATAACGTCAATCACCCCTTTATAGAACACACCCCTTTATGGAACACCTACGGTACGAGTAACGTGATTCGTCCTGTGCATGCAATCTGAAACTTTTGGGCTTCCCACTCGGCGTATATGCTTGTCAGATAAACAGGTATCCAAAATCTCTCTGTCTCCCTAGGCTACACGGTATCCAGGCAGCTCCGGTCCGTAGCATGCAGCTCTCGAGTCTACAATGGAGAGACTTACGGGACCTCGCTTCTGAGCTTCAGAGAGTGTACTCTCTAGACTTGCGTACGGAGGCTAGAGACTCTTATAGACTTCCGGCTTGCAGATTGGCTTCAAGACTCGCCGGTCCGGTAATGCAGATGTACCTCGATATGGCTAAGAGATCGGTGGAATAGTCAAGGTGTAGCTGTATTTAGCGCTCTGGTGTCCAGCACAGACAGATGCTATTGCGTCTTTGCTACTCCTCGAGGCCCACAGGGCGTATGGCTCTTCTCGCGAGAAATCCAAAGTCCGGAGCGTACAAGGCAACACTCTGCTGACTAATACTCACGCTCGTCTCGCCAAAGCGCAGTTTTCTGATAGTGCGGGGATGAGATCCATGATGATGCTCGTATCTATAACATGCTCCGAGACCAGCTTTAAAGCCACTACTCGTACCCACGTGATGTTCGGACATCACCAGATATTCGGACACTTTACTTCTCTTACTTAATTGAAGCGCATATGGTCATTACTTGCATAATATGCATGCTAGCAACTGATCCTCTTGCGCAGTATTAGAAGGACCTGCCTCTGAGCTCTCTACAGTATTTGGAGCTTTGACCTTCCCCTTTGCACCCGCAGCACGCTTTTTCCTAGCACGCCCATCCTTCTCTGCGTCCTTTCTCGCCTGTCCCATGCCGAGGAAGTTGACGTGTTCGGGTGTCGAAGGTATATCCGGACCCGTGACGATGGATGACGCATCGCTCACCTTGACCGGTCGCCTGGCAAGAGCCGAAGCGATCGAGTCCATCCGATCCGGATCGACGAGCAAGAAGCGGATCCCAGCGCGAGTGAGCGCATGGTGGGCTGCAGATCCATCCATCTCATCATCGTCGTCGGAGGAGGAAAGCAAGGAGGGACTTGAAGCGGGCTTGAAGGTAGGTTGATCCCACCGGGCGAGTTTGTGTCGGATTGTCTCTTCCTCGTGAGACAGGGGAAAAGGGGAGGCCGTTTCGGTTGCTTCCTAGACTGGGTGGTCAGAAAGGAGTGGTCTTTGTTTGGGTAAGTCACGAGGGAGACAGACACAGGCTGACGTACCTCGTGCGGAGCTCGACCCTGCACTCGTTCCCTCTCCCGTTGACGAGTCGGATAGGGTTCCGACCTAGCCTGAGCGCGTGGAGGGGCGTTCCTTGGATCCACACCAGAGCTTTGAGGACCATGCGGCGCGGAGCTCGACGTCGACGTCGTCTCCGTCGGTGTCGATCCCGACTTACTCCCATACTGGCGCTTCTTGGCGAATCGCCTCGACAGCTGGTGCAACCTCACGGCGTTATCGTCACCGATCGCGTCGAGGTTGAGAGCATCGACGAAAGGTGCCGGAGAGCAAGGGTTGGGTTGATAGCGTGGAAGGGTGGAAGCTCGGAGGATGGCGAGCTCGAGAAAGCCGAACAAGCAATTGGCAGAGTCATCATTTCCCATGATGAGCTGATGAGGTACCTGACCCAGACCCCATATGTCGGCGTCATTGAGCTGGTCCGGTGTGAGGGTCTGGCCGACGAGGGTGTGGCCGAGAGGTAGTTCGATGGTGATGATCCTGTTTGAGGTGAAGACGAGGCGCTGAAACCTCGCGTTGATCATGAGGATCCCCATCCTCGTCACCGAGATCTCGCCCCCACAGACCATATACCAAGCCTCCTGGAACAATCCTGCCTTGTGCGTACTGGTCTCCTCCTTGATCCTCTCGGTCGCCTGGGCGAGGTATCTGATGAATTTGAGCTCCCAAGCGAGATGGAGGTCGTGAGGTGGACTCTTGCCGACGAGTAGGGATAGATCAATCTGTCTCGATCCAGCCTTGCCTCCAGGGCGACGAGCGTTGATTGACCGTCGGATGGCCAGGTTCTTCCACGCGACATGATCCCCGACCTGTCCCAGATCGATCTCCTGGAAGAAATGAAGGGCGTCAGGGTAGGCGAGGTCAAGCTTGAGGAGATCATCCAGGATCAAACCCATCCGGATCCGAAGGATCTTCTCGTTGAACGTGGACACAGCCGAGGGTTCGATCACCTCCAACAGGTACCTCCACAGGTCCGGTCGGCTGGAGGGGAGTGGGCGAGGGTGAAGTGTACCGCGGGAAGCGATCAGGATCGGTGAGGTACGGTGGGATGGATACGGTCGGAGGGAGGGAGGGATGAGAGCTGGGAGGGGTAGACCGGACATGATCCGGAGGATAAGAAAAGGATCCGACGAGCTGGTTGAGGGAGAACCGAAGAGGCTGGTGGAGAGAGATCGGACGAGCTTGGTCGAGGGAGAACCGAGTGCGGGCTAGTCGCGTATGGTTGAGATCTGATTATGAAAGTGAAGCAAGTTGGAACGTGGTGAGCGCAAATATAACGTCAATCCCTTACTTATTGAACACACCCACTTATTGAACGCATGCGCGTCCCTTTTCCCTCCATCATGCTGTCTCTGTATTCCCCATCAAATCCGCATTACTTGTCATGCAGCAGCCTGAGAGCCCTTTTGAGCTAGCAGTAGCTAGCTATCAAGCCAGCAACATAGCCCTGCAGAAGACCGCTCAATCCTGTGCCGAAGATTTTGGCGTCCATCCCTCCAGTCATATCGCCTCCGAGGGATCACTTTGTCCTATTTGGAAGCCCATAACCATCAACAAGCTCTCACCAATGACGAGGCGGGATCTCTGGTTGACTACATACGCCATTCGTCCCTTCTAGGCCACCCACCGCCGCCATACATGGTGCACAAAGTGGCTCACAAAATACGCCAAAATCGAGTCCTTATGGAACCATCCCTTACTTCCCTTCCCCTTCCTCCTCTGTTGCTAGCGTCTGGTCCTGCCAGCTCGATACCTCTCGACTCGATGCAGCGGTTCCCGAGAAACTTGCACCCTGGTTCGCTGAGATTGGCACGATCCTCGACCGCAACCGCTACAAGCCCAAGAACGTCTTCAAAATGGACAAGACTGGGCACGGTATCGGCACAACTCAGTGCACTCGATGCCTGGTGATCAGGGATATGAGCGGGAAGGGCAAAGGGCAAGGGAAGAAGGTTACAAAAGGGACATCGGGGAGACAGGAATGGGTGACGACCATCGAGTGCATATCCGCTGCAGACAGAGCGCTTCCTCCGAATAATAATTGATCCTTTAAGCCCAAGCCACCGTTTCGCCAAAGCGTATCGGCGACACGCCGCATGGCCCCGTGAAAGTTCCTCTCCGTAGACGCCTCATGATCTGCCCTAGTGAGAAGTGAGACAAATGACCGACGGATGGAAAAAGACCCACCGATATGTACTTGGAGTACCTGCTTTTGAGGCCTGTCGATGGTAGCGACTCCCGAGGTGATCTTCAGCTCGTGGATAAGATTCCCGTGAGGAAGGCGGGAAATAAATTGGGGGATGACGAAGTCCATGAGACGGGGATGGACGCGGCCATATACCTCTGTGTGTGAGCGGCGGGACCAGTCTCAATGGAGGTCGAGAAATTTTACGTTTGAGTCCTCCTCCACAGCCTCCTCCGGCTCTCAACGGTGTCGCTGTCCTGAAACACGGCGGGAGAGCAACGATGCCGGGAATGATGATCGTATTCCCACCTAGATCCTTTGTGTCTATGGCTGTGGGTGCTGAGGCCGTGCCGAAAGCCCGAAACTCTCTGCGAGGTGAGTCAGTACGTTGCGATGGTGCTCGTAAGGGGGAGCCGCAACGTGCCTCACGATGAAAAAGTGAGAGGTGGGCGGAAGGGTGGACGTTGGTGGAGGTAGGAGAGAGAGGGGGAAATAGGGCGACACGTCGCCCGAGCAACAGATGGCGTTCCGGAACATGACAGTCTGCGTTGATGGAGGTGGCATGGGTGAACAGAGAGGTATGGTGCAAGTAGTGGCACGAGGATTGAGGTCGCAATGCTAAGTAAACCACCCAAGCAAGCCCAAGCGGGAAACCCATGTCGGTGGTTTCCCCATAGTCGTGACCGACGCTTCGTATATGAAAACGACGTGTCGCGAAATCTCCCGTTGCTAGACGTCAGCCAACGACGAGAGAACAAGAAGTCACCAGACCCATGAGCCAAGCTCGCATCGCTCCCAACCTCAATCTCGGTTCCCATTCCTTGTCGGTGAGATGATCCATCCCCCATCCCAGTCTCATCTCTCGGTCACGTCCCCAGTCTATCCCCAGCTCCCGGCTCAGCTCTTCAAAATTCCAGTGCCAGCTTCCTCGGCTTGGCTCTGCATACGGTGCTGGTGATCGTCCAGGGGTGCAGCATCTCGGCAGGCACATTGATCGGCGCGACCTCTTCGAACGGTGAGCCGAAGCCGAGGAGCTCGACGAGGTGGTCACAGCTGAACGCGGTGGGTGGATTTGGAATGGCCAGAGGAATGCTACCGGGTGACGAAAAGGGGTAGAGATGGAGTGGTGTCGCGGCTAGGAGGGACGGGGATGGGTGTTCGCCACAATCCTCGCCGGCCAAAAGTACGCGGATAGGGCAGACTTCCCCGATGGCGAGAGATGTGCCGAGCGTGGGATCAAAAATCAGGTTTGAAAGGGTCGGCGGGAGCTGGTCGAGGGAGAGTGGATAGCCATACTGAGACGAGGACAATCTCATCGACACCTTGAATATCATTGTTAGGTGAGCACGAGGGGTTTTGGTGCAAAAAAATGACACGTACGAAAGGTACCGACTGATCCCACGAGGTTGATCCGGAGCGGCGCTCTGCATTGCCGATGAGATGAAAGAACTACATATGAATGGAGGATATGGAGAGGGGACTATGCACAGCAACGACGGCGGAAGAGTTTGGGAGAGAGAGAGCGAGAGAGCGCCGGCTACCTCATGACGAGAGAGGAATGCGAATTTGCACGGGTAACGTGAATCCCCTAGTTAGGAAACACCCCCCTTTATGGGACAGCTCCACTTTCCTTTCTCCTCGTTACCATCAAATTGATTGTTCTCATCATGCAACAGCCTGAGACCCCTCTCGAGCTAGCAATAACTAGCTACACATCTCAGCAACACATTCCTATCGAAGACCAGTCGTCTATACGCCAAACCGCCGAAGATT
>JAABUH010001651.1_pt1 | contig 23844 bp, 16 predicted proteins | sample 5559121 | NCBI WGS metagenome assembly JAABUH01 (sample SAMN10711871, study PRJNA513364) | rock metagenome | isolation source: Antarctica rocks | place: Antarctica: Victoria Land, Battleship Promontory nord | collected 2015-12-28
TTGATTGATTGATTGATTGATTGATTGATTGATTGATTGATTGATTGATTGATTGATTGATTGATTGATTGATTGATTGATTGATTGATTGACTGATTGACTGATTGACTGATTGATTGATTGATTGATTGATTGATTGATTGATTGATTGATTGATTGATTGATTGATCGATCGATCCTGAACCTTAAACATTAGACCCAAAACCGCGGATGTCAATTTAAATTTCACGACATGGATCGTACTGAGAATCTGTACCCTGGCAGACCGTTTTGTGCCCAGACATGTATGTCAGTTCGCACTCGTCCAATGTGTCAGGAACAAATTCAATGCCTCAAGCGTCCGGATCAGCTGCCGGGACGCGTCAGACGTGGTACGCCTGCTCAGCAACACTAGCTCTGATCCTTTTTGCGGCGGCGTTTCTCACACAGTTAGGGCTGTTTCCGACTACTTATGTATCCTCGCCCCATGCCATGTTTGAGACATCAAACTCTCTACATGCTTCTCGTGCAACCCTGAGGATGAAAACCGGGGTGGACACGCACGTACTGGGTCGCAAACCTTTCGTGACTATGGTTGTTGTCGTCACGTCTGCGGCTGCCTGGGCAGACCGTCGTGCCCGAATTCGACACCAGTTTCCCAGGAATGCCGAACTCGTTCCTGCTGAGCAAACCGTGTTGCTGAAATTTGCTGTTGGCATCCAAAACCTTGATCACGATATCCTCCTGCAAGCGAGGAAAGAGGCTGCTAACAGGACTGACATGCTGTTCTTTGATTGCCTTGATATGGACCAAGAGTTGAACGACATCAACAACTGGCACTTGAACGCGGGTCCGTCGGCCACCACACAGAAAGTTTTGTTGTCCATTGAGTGGGCAGTGCAGCATTTTGATTTTGAATACTTCTTCAGGCTCGGTGACGACAGCTATTTCAGGGTTGATAAGTTCATGGCACTTTTAGCTGCCAAAGAGGTGCCTAGTGCAAAAGCAGTTGTTGGACGCATGCAGTCAGGTTATGTTTTTGACATGCAGCAAACATATCCACAAGGGTCAGGTTACGGCTTGACGTACGATGTCTGCGCATTCATAGCTGATAATAAAGGTAATTTAATGGACACTGCACCGGAAGATTGTGTCGTGGCGCGGTGGCTTTTTGCAGTCGGAGCTAGATTTGTGCACTCCACGCTCTGGTGTGAAATGAGCATCGGCGAAAAATGTGAGTCAGACATGGTTCTAGCCCATAAACTTTCGCCAGAGTGCTGGACGTACATTCTCGACGATGGGACCCTTGCCTGTTAGATGTCAATAAAGACGCACAATTTTGCTGACTCGACACCGTGAGCAATGGCAGCAGGGACTCCATTTGGCGTCTTTCGAAGTTCGGCGAATAAGTTGATTGTCAGTTCAACAGTTCGTTTGTGTTGCCACTGTACGCAATATACTTCACTTTGAAAGTCAAAATAAGACTTTGATAGCATTTCCAAGCTGTAAAGACAGCATCAACATTGGTAGACTTTAAAAGGGTGTCATGGTCTTAGAACCGGCAAGTGCAGTATCAGTTGCTTGTCATGGGGTTTACTGCTGCCATCGATGCAGACTGGTGGCAAACACGTCAAGATTTCATCGATCGTAAGTCCTTGTGAAGTGGCATTTGCAGGGGCAGCTTGCAAACGTCACGCGTAACCTCACCTGAAGTGTCAATCAGAGGTGCAGCTAAAAACATGCTTCTGGGTTGAAACCTTTCGAAGAGCAGTGCTGCTGGGGAAGTCTTGAACTGTGCGCAGAGCATTGACGTCTGTATAGGTTAACAACAGACGTTTGCTTCAAATATTGTCCCGGTGGTCGGACTGCTGGCTATTGAGTGAAAGGCTTCGGGTTCAAACCCTAGGTCTGCAGACTTTGACTTCTGCCCATTCCTTTCTAGTCGAACCCGTGACATACTTCGGAACCCCGGTCGACCTCGCCGGACGGTCAAGCAGGTACGGGCTTAATTGCCTCGGGCTACGTTCAAGCCGTGTGGCGCGTTCCCGTTATCACGCCTAACGGCGTAGGATTTTCTTTTTATCTTTTTTCTTTGCTTCAAATGTCGTAACACGCAAACAGTATACTACGTAGTGCGAAGGATATAGAATTATTACCGTGAAATAATTCCGCAGAACCTCATATATACACAAATGTTTACTACATAATGCAATTGCTTTTGACGATTAGCAGCAAATTTATGAATCATTTCCAATAATGATTTTCAATGTGAAGGTACAACAGATATAGTTTCCATGCGTTACAGCCTGGCCATGCCTGGCCATGCGTAAATGGCATATGATAAGCGTTCCTGACATAAATCATCTAGGATGCATTCCTCAGTCCCTGTACATTATATCCCAGTGAACACTGCAGGTCACCATCTTGAGCATCCTTCCTGCGTAGCAACACAAGGAGACAACAGCATACGCTCCACAACAGAGCGAACAGGAACGTGCTGCCCCACAAATGCAACCCAAAGGCAGATGCAGGAGGGCCTGAGCTGTGCCTGAGCTGTGCAGGCCCACACCAAGAGCCCATCCCAGAACCTGCCGACAAAACGGGCAAGCACCATGCACAAAACAGAGAACCAAGGTGCCCAAGCTGACCACACCATGCACACCTGCAGGCACCAGCATAAAACAATGACCTGCATAGCTTCAGCAAGCTGGGCAAAGCCTGCTATGCCCTGCATATGCACCGGCAGCAGCAGCACCTGTGGACTCAGCCACCTGCTCCAGCATCTACCTCCAAGAACCATCAGACACAGCTGCGCTAGTGGACAAAGCAGTCAAGGACAACACCAATCGCACCAGACGCAAACATGTGCAAGATAACTTGGTTTGGCTGGCCAGACTGCAGCTGCCAGAAATCATGCTGTCAGTTACATACAAGGACTTGTGTGTACACTTCACCCAACATTGGATCCCTAGACATGCAGGCTCCAGCATGGGCAATGGGGTCACCGCCCCAGGCAGCCAGTCAGGAATCAATTACTGCCCACAATGTTCATGTTGCTACGCATAACTGGGGAATAAAATGCTGAGACCCTGCAAGGGACCCAAGGTGGAGCCTCCTGGTTAGCAGACTGACCAAAGGATACAAAGCAGAGGCTGAGAAGCAACCTAGGAGCGAGCAGAAAGGCGCAGTCCCCCTGTCAGAAGAAGAGATCCAATAGCTCCCAGAGTGTATGCATGCTCAACAAACCAATACCTCAGGCAATGCCAAACTGCTTTATATCAGGGATGGTCAACTACATTATCAGGCTCCTGGTGAAAGGCAGACCTGTCCTGAGACCTTCATGAAGAGTGATGCCATCTGGCACATGCTCACCAAGCACCTGAAGGAGTGTAACATACACACAGGGCAGTGTACACAGCAGCTGCAGGCCTAGGGGCAAGATGATTCACATTAACAATCAAGAAGGAGCCGGCTGGGAAGAAGCTAGTGAAGCTGCCATGATATGAACAAAGCAGGTTATGGTGAAACACATTGATGAGCACCGATCAAGCAATACCAAGGGTGAAGGGAATTGCACCACGTAAGCTGTCAAGGAGGTCCTACGCTTGTTGTTTCCCTGCATGTTCTTAGGTGCCCTAGACCTCATTCCGTACAACCCTGCATAGTACGGCAACTGGACAACGTCTACTGCCTGCAGTTGCTGAAGCATGGCAGTCCAGTACCTCAGGAGGTAAATGACAATCAGAATTGCATTCACACGTTCATGCAGCAACTTATCAATCACTGCACCTACCGAACGGAAAGGTGGGAAAACCCATGACAAGCTACGGCCATGCACTGCAGTGTCATCAGACCAGTCACAGTGCATTGCAATTATTCCTGCAGAACCAGGACAACCAAAGTTTGCAGTCTTATGCTGTCCAACTGCAGCCTTAGCAAAAGCATCAAGAGGGGGCAGGCCCCAGCGCACTACCCCGTCCCTGGGAAGAACAAGACAATGGAGTCTCAAGCGTGTGATAAAGATTTCTGAGCTGTCTTCTCTCTAGACAATTCATCGGTAACCAGCTTCCGAGGCTTTCAAATCAAGTCTACATGCACATCAAGCTGAGCTGCAAACAAATACAACCACTTGAATTTAGGAAACACATCAGAACTACCACCCATCTTTAGCAAGGATTTAGGGTTCAGGCCAAACCCTAAACTCTATACATTCGTCATTGGGACACAACTTGCGTATGCTCCCGGCACATGTCCAGGCACGAGGGGAGACCAACAGTTCAAAGGTGATAAACTCATTGCTTTATCGAGTATCGACACCGGTAATGATTCACCCTTCCGGGAGTCCACAGCCGCCTAAACAGCACAACTGACGTCGTTTTTCAGCATAGCTCCCAGCCTGGTAACTAAAACCGATCTTGCAAGGAAGCTTTTAGCAACTTAAACATGAACAGTAAGCAGGGTGGCAGCCCATCAGCCCAGACAGCGTCCATGGCTCAGCTCATGTAGATAGCAATGGCAAGCACAGCAAACATCAGCGTATAAGAGAGCACGAGGACTTTCACTGGCAAGAAGACCTTGCTGATTCTGTATCACCGCACTTGTTCCTTGGATTGGGTAAAGAGCTCCAGCACAGGATACCACCAGCATCAACACATGCCAGTACACATGGTCATGTGTCTGTGGACAAGCGCACTGAACAGCCCCCAGATGATTTTACTTGCAGAATGCACCAGGACCTCCTGGCATTTGGACAAAATTGTCTGCTGCTTCACGGAACTGGCCAGAACTGGTACAGCACCTGAATACCCCGCAGTCTGTGACTGCATGATGGCCATGGCTGCAGTACTTGTGCAGCATGAATGATGCAATGCCCTGCTATCAAGGACCAGCATATACATACTGTTTATCCTGCCTGGCTTGATCAGCATGTCAGCAAGCCATTGTGCCTTGTCTTAAAGGCCATGAACCGTCCAGTACTCACAGACGTCGTTACGCATTTTAGATTGTGTCAGCAGCCAAAAGTGCCATGTGCATGCATGATCTGTGAGTCTGAGTACGCATGCCATACAGCAAAAAGGCATGATTGACAAGTGGAAACTTGTGATTGCAGTTTTGCCAATGCAACTCAGTCAAGAAGAGACAGTGGACACAGCAGCAGATGTACAGTGCTGTCATCAAGGCAGAATGGTTGCGGTGGGCACATGGTACTGGCAGAAGTGCTGTGGAAATAGCAGAAGCACAAAGGCACTGAGGCACTTCTGCTATTTCCGCAGCCATTGCTATTAATAATTGCTGATCCCGAACGATCCTGCATTGGGCATGAAAGGTTTTGGGCAGCAACTACAAGGCAGACAAACTCCTTGTGAGTTTGTTCAGCACAAGATGTCATGCAAAAGTCTTATGATAGTCAAGCAGACACAACAAAGCTGTGCCTGGTCAAGCAACACTCATTACACCATCACGTGTACAGTGAATGTGTGAATGCACATCCCTCCTTGGGTGAAGCTAGGTCAAGATGTCACCCAACAGGAGGTGTTGCAGAAGTCTGAGATGATCGCTAACGTCATCTGATACAAGTTAAACATGCACAACTCCTTTGCAACAACGCTTGCAGCCTTCAGTGTTGTTCAAGCCCAACATGGACTGATGCAGCTATACGTGCTGGCTTGTGCATGTAGTGTGACATATGTAAAGTATTGAGAGTAGTAGGCAGTGATAGGCTGAGTAGATGTATCTAGAGCTGTGTAGCTTGATGCATTTGATTGCCTGATGTTGAACATGCAACATTTTATCGAAAGGACTTCTGTTGCGTTGCCTATAGCTTGCAACACCTCTACACAAGTTCGAGTCTGAGAGATTTGATGCTTTTGGGCAGATGCATGTCTATTATGCGCTGAGGTAGTTCAGTGTGCATCAGCATGCTCATGATGACACGACAACAGCTCAAGTTGTACGTCATTGCTTGCATCTAGGGACTTGCGCAGCATGACTACCGTGATGCATAGGCATCGAATGATCTGTCAGTCTGCACACTGGAACACGGTGGGACACGGACACGGACACGGACACACACACACACACACACACACACACACACACACACACACGCACGCACGCACGCACGCACGCACGCACGCACGCACGCACGCACGCACGCACGCACACACAGACAGTGTCTTAAAAATGCCAAACCAGCCTACAGAGCCATGAGCTTTGGCCTAGTCCGAGCGATAGACAGGGACAGACAGGCAGGGCCGAGACCTGGCAGCAAACGCTGTAGTTGTACAACCATTCCAAAGTTCATCCTTGCAGGAATGATAATCCAGATCTGTTATCGGACTCACATATTGACCCAAGTATCTGAATGGATTGGGTCCAAGACTGCATCATCAGCACACTGAATTTGCATCAACCTGCAGCTTGCCATGCCATGGCATTGAACGGCTTCAGCCAAATTGGTCTTGACCAAACAAGTGGAGAGATATTCTACAATTCACATCAGGCTGCATCAGCCATCTGACAACTTTTGGTACATGCTTGCCCATTGTCTGGTGCAAACAAGAACAATCTTGTAACACATATAACATCATTGTAGCGTAGCACATCTCACTGTCTGCACACATCTTAGGCAGTCCTTCAAATCTGCTTCTCATGGTTCAACTAAACCGATACGTTATGGCTGGTTACACCCAGCAAGTAGTCTCCTTGCTCCTCAAAAGCAGCAGTGGCCGCTTTGTCCACAGCAGCACTGGTCCAATGCAAAACAAGGGGTCCCATCTGCACCCTCACCTTTCTCTTCGTGCATTGTAAAACCAATATCAATCAATGAAAGTGCCGTGGACAACTGACGCCGTTCCGGGCTCTTCGCGGTGTCAGTTCTCAACGCGTACGGGACCAAACGCCAGCATTGGGTTAGCAGCATACACTTGTTATATGTTTGCTGCTGTGCTCCAGTCTGTTGGCATTAGTGCCAAGTAGACTCAACACAGCTGGGTTTGGAAGAATAACGCAGCTGCTACTCCCTTGACCAAGGCATGGAATGGGAACTACAGCTTGAGTCATAAACTCAGGTCCACATGTATGCACAGCTGTACACTGTCGCGTACTCTAACATCCCAATCTTGAACACCTGACTGACTCAGCATGCATGCACCATATGTTACATGACCAAGTCTGAAAACCAGCGCTTTAGACTTCGTTCAAAAATTGGGGTAGCTTTTGCTCAGCGCAAAAGCTGCTGGCGCAGTCAGCAGTCTGCGTCTCGTCAAAGGGAGGGCCAATACCTGGCAATTTCCTTAGGACTGGTAAGTAGACTGCACAGTTGTGCCACTGTGAGTGACAGCACAGCAAACGAAGGTTTGTTGTCTGCACAGGCTTGCACTCTTTCACAGGCAAGCTGGTCCAGGCAGCAGGTTTTTGGTACTCCTTGTGTTCTGGCTCTTGCTGGTAGCAAACTGTGTTGCTGCACAAACTGGATACTACAGATGACAGTTGTCTTGTTTTGCCACGAATGTAGACCAAGACAAGGCATCGGTTCCTATGTCTCTTGCGTGCCGCACAGCTGCCAAGTCAAGGCTGTGTCTCTAGCCCTGTTTTGCTTGTACAGTGCTGTCAACTTTATCAATCAGTCACGAGCGCTACAGTGGTTTTCGGCGGCGGTGAGCCCGCACACAGACAGGTGTACCGGTTGGCTTGCTGTGCCTGTTCGCACAGGGGCAACGGTGCAGCGTTCCGCTCACAGTACTGTCGCAAATCTTAATACCTCAAGCCCCGGATCACAACTTATAACCCAAGCTGTATGCTTCACGAACGGCAGAATACCCTCGGCATTACACATGTGACTTTGGACTTTGAGCGCCTGTTCACCAACATCCCAACTGGTGACATGCACTCAAAAATCATGCAGCTTATCGGCGAGGTCTTTGCTGACCACCCAGGTCATGCAGGGTTGAAAGTCTGGGAGCAGGCGCCTGCTGTGTGGTTTACAGTAGCCCAGATGCCTGCCAATGATGCTGCACAACATGGGACTGGGTATGCTGGCAAATTATCCATCTTTGACCTGGCCACCATATATCAATCAATCAATCAATTTACATTTTCTGCCTTTAGGACTCATCAGGGGAGTCAACAGACAATAACTGCGAAAATTCTGAGAATGCTGAGTTTGAATGAAACAAGTCATTCAATGCTGTTCTGGGCCACAAAAAGGTCCAAGTTTTGTAGTCAACAACCTACATCTACATGCACTTAATCGCAGAAGAGGTCCTAGCACAGTATATCTAACAAGTTGCAAGAGTTTGTGTTTGTCTCAACATGCTTTATGTGCTTAAGTAAACACATCTTGTTCAAGTCTGATAAAACAGATAAGAACATGACATGGGTGGGAAAGAGTCGCATAGTTAATGAAGTCAGGTGCTTGTTGCTTGCAGAAAGCACTGTTCAAATAATCAAAGACCAGAAAGGTTGTGAATGCAATCAAAATGACAATCGGTGTCCTATGCAGCAAGTGGAACAGTGTCTGCTTTGTCCTTCTGGCAAACACATGCCTTGTCGTTGCAGCGGTACATCAATACTGAGCCTCTGAAGAAGGGCTTGTAGCCCTTTCCTTTCAAAGTTTGGAAGGCAGCGTTGAGAGTGCCCCTCTCCTTTTGTGGCAATTCTGTCAGCCAGTCATCCAGCCTAAGACCGTTTTGACGCAACTGTTTGGACATCTTCAGAAGCTTGTGCTTTTCCTGTATCGAGGGAAACTCAATCAGCACAGGTCTCGGCTTCCTGCTGTTTGGTGTGAACCTGCCCATCCTCTTGTTTGAGATCCAATATGACTTTCTGCGCCACCTGCTGCGGTCCAGCAGCAGAGCACATGGTCAATCATTGTCTGCCATAAGGGTACTGGCAATGACTGCCATAAAGGTACTGGCAATGACTGCCATAAAGGTAGACATTTTGCCATGACTGGTTGCACCTGTCCGCAACGAGCCTATTCTGCGTCGCAGCCTTGCGACTGGGCGCAAAGCAGTGTTTGCGTAACCGATTGCAAAAGAGTCATGCCGGGCTCAGTGTGTTGAGCGAATTGTCTGTGACAGGAAACAAGCACCTGGCTGCACAAGCAGCATGCAGTGATCTATGCCCCCTGAGAAGAATGGAGCACTCCGGTTGCTCGGTCTCAAACCAATTCATTGCAGCAAGGAAATGAGGAGCATGCTTTCAAGGTCGTTTTGGCTAACGGCCGAAACCCATTGCATCGTCGCTGCAGGGCCTCGATCCATAGAAACATCCTCCTGTCTTTGTAGACCCTTAATTGCCGTTGAAAGCAACAGGCAACATGATCAATTCAACTAAGCTCTTGCTTGGTCGCTTGAGGATGATGACAGCACTCACACCAGCACGATAGCGCAGAGGCCAAAAGGCTTTGCAGATCAGAGCAGCAACAGGATGATCAGGAAGGAGCTGACAGCCTCACCACAGACTCCACAGAAGCTGCTTCCGTGTCAGGGGAGCAGCAGCAGGCAAGGCTTTGAGGCAGCCTTCGTTGCCAATTATTGAGCAAGATCGTCACCTGTCTCCCTCCACTGCTATGCCTGCAGGACTCAGCCAACTTCACCCACCAGCCAAACTGCAACTTCAACCCTGGCCATCATAAAGGTCTCTAAGTGGCAGTCAGATAGGGACATGACTTGCTTGCCTACCTCGCGTTAGCTCCTTCCATGAACACATCAGACTCCTTTTCAGGATGGCATAGTGTTTTTGCAGAGAGACATTCATCTGCAACATGTGCATTGCAAGCTGCCGCATGCATTGCTGCTGAGCTTGTCTTAGACTTATAACATCTGCAGCGTTGCAACATGGATGTCTATCATGTGCTGCAGTTGGGTGGCAACATTGAACCCATCACGACCATCTGCTGTGCAACTGACATACATGTAACACGAAGTGCAGTCTGGATATGCAAGGCATGTGATGCAGTGGCTTCAGAAGACACACAGCGCACTATGTGGCCGTGCTTATGTGCTTTTGATGCATTAGTTGATGGCAAACACTTGGGGATGTCAAAGGCTGTCAAGGCTGTGACAGCCAGATGCTGCAGATGTAAACGACAGAATGGCGCAGTACAAATGCTGCTTGGCCCCTGCATCTTTAGCCCATGCTAACGCAGCTACAACACAAAGGGCTGGCTCTTTGCATGTTCTGATTAGGCAGGAGCCGGCGTTTATGTCGTGAGCTGATATCATCCAAGCTGTTTGTCGTGACAGCGATAGTGATTAGTGGAAGACACTTCAAGATCTTGGCTCCGCCGGTCACACTCCATATCTCGAGTGTGACTCATGCGCCTTACAGCGCAAGCAAGGACGACGCAGAGCTAAGCAAGAGCTGCTGACGGCCAGCCCCGCAGGTATGACGACCCGTGCTGCGCTGATGAGCCGGGGTGCTGTTAGTCATGGCAAAATGTCTACAGTAGGGCCCATAAGTATCGGTCGGACCAGCAATACGTGCGAGCTCCGACACTATTATGAAGCGCAACTCTGTGTGCAAGCGGCGGTCCTTCCGAACACAGCAAGTCAACCAGCACACCCTTCTGTGTACGGCTTTACTGGCGCAACAAGCGCTTGTAGCGCATGTGTGGCGCCGGTAACAGCAACAGGTCTGTGACACTGAAACAAGGCTGACAGCACGGCCCAAACTTGGCAGCTATGCGGCACGCGAAAGACATACACAACGATAGCCTGTGACACCCTGGATATTCGGTAAAACTAGCCAGCTTTGACTTGTAGTCTCCAGAATTATCAGTGAAGCAGCAGGCATAGAACAAGAGCGTTTGCACAAGAAGGTCCAGAAGCTTGCTGCCTGAACAAGCTTTCCTTTGATAGAAGGAGAGCCTGTTCGGTCAGCAAGCCTTTGTTTTCAGTGAAGTAACTTGCATATGCACAACACAGCAGTGTACTTACCAGCTCCAGGAAAAATGCCAGAGTCTGGCCCTCCCCTTGACTTTGACGCTGACTGCTGACTGCGCCAGCAGCTTTCTTGCTGAGCAAAGGCTACCCCAACTTTTGAACGAAGTCTAAAGCTTTGGCTTTCAAACTTGGTCACGTAAGATGCAAGACCATGCTGAGTCACTGGCTTGTCATGGTCATGAATGGCAATGTACCATGCCATCTCCAGCAATGTAAATGTCCTGATCAGGACTTATGGGCCCCACTGTACCTTCATGGCAGTCATTGCCAGTACCCTTATGGCAGACATTGATCGACCACTTTATTGAACTGGACAATATGTACCCGCTTTACCCCCTTGGGGATTGCGCTATGACCTCCGGACCGAACAAATTTTTAGGTCGCCATGGGCAGCCCGGTGTAATCTTCTCATTAAGTTGACGCCGAAAGGTGTAGTCTTTTCTTTTCTTTCTAGGTCGCCAGTTCGATCCCGACTTTCCGCAGCGCGATGATTCTTCCAATCAAACATTATCTCCTTGAGTTGAGTTCGTTGTGAAGGCTCGAGGACGAGCGTGCTGTGAGGGGAGAGGAGTTGTCAGGTTCTGCAATTACCATGACGATGCTTTGGGTTGCCGCCTTAGGAGGCTTCCGTTGTGATCGCTGAAAAGCGTAAACTTTTCTTTTCTTTCTTATCATGACCCTACACAAAATCAATAGCAATCGATACAACATGCCGTGCAGTGCAAAATGTCTAACATTGGCTTTAAACCCTGTGTTGAATTCAAGTAAGCCTGGACGAGCAAAGACGCGTCCAAGTTCGCCAAAGGTGTAGGTAGAATGAGTATCGCTTCATCAATCGGCGGCAGCCCAATATCATTAAATGTACTGAAACAGGTCTCGCGGCAGTGTCACGCCAGCCAACAGGCTAAAAATCCATCATCCAATCAGCAATCATTATGGGAGCCTCCTAAGGCGGCAGCCCGGAGCTATGACTTTAGGCCTTAGCCCAAAGGGCAAGGAAAATCCTAAACCTAAGGTGGCTCAGGCCTATTCGGTCTGGTTTTGTCTGTCTTCTCCCTCTCTGATACTCTCCTACATGTAAGTGATGGCTGTTGTAAGAGTTAGACTTGAACTGGCTTTGGCATGGACGGGACCGTCAAAAAGATCTGAACTTTTGTAGCAAATCTGACAGAAGTATCTGCACCTTCAATAAGTTGACTGTCATACCCCAATGTGCACCATCGTACGTCAAATCAGCAGCATCTGGGTGAGCCAACAGGCCATCAGTCATATTGAACACGTCCACAAAGTGCATAGGGCCGCATCGATTGCTCTCAAAAAAAAGGCGCATGCCAACGTTAAAGGATCGGACGATGTCATGTTCCTCATCGAGTTGCGAACCCAAGTTGTTCAATCTTTGATGAGTAGAAATCCACCATATATTGCAAGATGTGCTTGCAATGGATATATCGCAAACCAGAGAGAGCAGTTCCTGTCTGATGTGTACAACACTGTTCACTCCTGTTCTCGTCACATAATCCGGTAGTGTGGGGTGGTTACCGAAAGACATTAACAACAGACCAGATTGAGTGCAATTAGCAAGATCGTCAGGGGTTGTGGCTATCCAGCTTGACAAGCTGGTCGTGTCTGTATAGGTCATTTGAACAGTGTTGTCGCAGACTTCAGCGCTTTTCTTCAAGAGATGCCTGCAGTCTCGGTCTTCAAATTGTCTCTCACGCCTGCAGCCGTCAGCATGGGGAAGCAAAGCCCCTGCTTCGTAATCTGCAGAAAACGTAATAACGGCACCTGCAAATATCTGGCGCATGTAACTGTCTCCAACAAAGCTAACGTGCTGTATCCCTGTATCATGCATGAGCTGGCAGGCGCTGTCTTTGTCAAAACGGTTCGGCGTTGGCCATGTGTAACCCGTGGGGGTACATAGTAAGCTGTTTTGAAAAGGACGACATTTTTTCCAAGCGTTGTAGGATTCAACGGGCAGACCAGCGCTTAGCAACGTCAGCAGTATGCTCTTGTAAAGTACCTACAGGGATGCCGATCACATCTCGACTTCCTGTAACGATCGCAAGCTGTTCATTTCATAAGAGAGGCATTCACCTATTTGTTACTCAGTCGCACCTGACGCAAGCCGTTCCCTTCTTTCACAGAATGTGATCCAGGCAGCGCGTAACATCGTTGTGCTTTCATCTGTGCAATGTTTCCTTGAATGGTGGCAGATGATGAACACTGCAGCTCACAAAGTCTGCACGAGACTCGTCCACAAAGTTTGAGTCTAGTTCCATTTTCTGTAATGTAGGTGTTCAATTTCCCGGTATTTTGCATTGTTGGCAATTAGAAGTACCAGGATAAATTTGGTTAGTGTGGGTGGGTTTTGCATAGGGATATTCATAGCATATCGATACGCAGTTGAGTCTCATAAGTTGTAATCCGGGGCTTGAAGTATTCAGATTTGCGACAGTAATGTGAGCGGAAGACTCCACCCATGGCCCGGTTCGTACAGGCACAGCAAGCCAACCGGTAACTCTTTCTGTGTGCTGGCTTACCGCCGCGGAAAACGACTGTAGCGCTCGTGGCTGGTCGGTGAAGACGACAGCACTGTACAAGCAAAACAGGGCTAGAGACACAGCATTAATTTAGCAGCTGTGCGGCACGCAAGAGACATAGGAACCGATGCCTTCTGTTGGTTATCGTTCGTGGGAGAACATGACAGCACGAGCGTGCTTTAAGCGAAAAAGCAACAGCCCAACCAGTGACTGAATACCAGGACGACGCCAGGACTCAATTTGCCTTTGAGCTGCAGCTGGAACTTTGGCCCAGAGGCCCTGCTGACCTGGCTGCTGCCGTAGTGAAAGCACTCAACTCAGCAGATGTAGCGCCAGATAGGGCACAAACCAAGGTAGCTCAACACACATGTGTTATGGCAGTGCTCACCCCACAATGCATTCCAAATCTTGCCAAACTGAGTTGTCATCAAACAAGCTTGAGATCAAACTTGAAGCTTCAAGTTTGTGGCATACCTAGACATGAATTGCAGGGAAATGTTGGCATTAGCTCTCCATTCACGCTTGCAACACCCGCAACTGTTTTGACTGCAGCAAACAAAGCAGCTTACTATGCACGGCCCCAGCAATATAGCAGCCTTGAGATGTTATTTCAATGGCAACATGTATGTTGCTGAGTTGCTGCTCTCACTGTTGTGACTTGACTGCAGCGGCAGTAAGCTCACCAGACTACACACTTGACATGTGTTATCTGGTAAGATGTGTCAAAGTGTCTAAGATGAGCAGCAGGTGCCCTGTCATCATCTTAATCCGACTGATCAGCAGAGACTATAAGACATGATGATAGCATTTGGTTAGATCCCTTGGCCATCAGGAGAATGTCAGAAGCTGAGGCATCAAGTCCTGGCAGCCAAATCCTAGCAGACCCACCTGAAAATGAGCATGCGAGTGTCAGCTTCAGGTAAAAGGGCTATCAGCAAACAACTGGCTTGTAATCAAGAGCACTCAGCATGTTGTCAAGACAAGACAAACGCTTCTGCAGGAAGCATGAAGCACAAACAATTCAAGGGCAGATCATAGATGTGGAAACATGTAAATATTGTGGACCTGGATAAGTATTGCTCTCAAGTCTGTCGCATGCATGAAGAGCAGCGCTGACATATTTTGCAGGGCAAAACAATAGTATCAGCCATGACTAGTCTCATCGCCAGGCCTGTACCCGCCCAAGCACTACTCAAAGGCCACAAATACTCCAGCCACAGCATGGTCACCTGAAGAGCAGCCAACCAATGAAGAGTTCAGCAAGATTTTTCACCAAACTGCACTCAAATTCCGCCCAGACGAGATCATATACACGGACGGAAGCAGGAAGGAAATCCCACACATAGGACTTGTCACTGGCTCAGGAGTATGTAGGGAGCACAAACATGCACACCTGAGTCTCAAGGTGCATCCCTATGAGCAGGGCATGCTCAACTTAATCAACAGGGCTGAACTGGTAGCGCTTTTGATTGTCCTGAGACACTGCAGACCGGGAGTGACGGAGAGCATAGCCTATATGTATACAAGATATGAGGAAAAGCTGCAAGAAAAGGAAGCATAGCATGAAGCATGGGAGGGAGCTCTCAAGGACTATGGATACAATGTTAGGGTATTTTGATCTTAGGTCAAGCTTGCACTGATAGTTTGTTCATGCATGCATGGTCTCATGTCATTTTTCGTTTTCCCCTTTTCTTTGGTCTCACTTGAGCTGATCTGGAAAGAATCAAATTTGGCAGCGGACAGCAGCAAGGTAGACCTGATACATGATATATGAGCATATAACACGCACACGGCACAATACACAGAGACTCAAAGTAATGGCTTATGACATAAGCTTGTTGTTGGCTTTTAATGCAACCTCCCTTTGGGCCGTATGCTTTCTCCCCTAATCACCTTACTTTCGGGAAGAACTGAGGCAAGCTGGAGAGTTTCGCATGCCTCCTAGAGGACCTGTCACAACAGGAAAAATCATAAAATTCTCTTATATTTTTTTAATATTTTCGATCATAGGAATTGGTTGGGACGCGCAGCGGCCGAGGACGGCGCCTGGACCGTGCCGCTGCTGCTGTTGCTTGCTGTCGCACCGCCTGCTGCGCGCGAGACATCAGCCCTAACATGCTGCTTGCTCGTCTATGACATGCGATGCACGCAACGCCCGCAACCCAACGGTCCAAACGTGATGTGCCTTGCTGCCGCCTGGTTTCGGAGCTGCCCGACACAAGCGAAGCTGAATAGGAATGTGTTAAGACTGGGAGCCCACTGGGAATACACTAGGAATGTTCGGACACATTTGAGAAATTTCCCAAGTTAGGAAACATTAAGAAAAAACAGCCCGGACCATTCCTGCCTCCGTAGCAGAGACTGGCCTGGGACTTCTCGTTCCCTCCCAACACTCTCACACCCGTCCTATAGCTCCACTGCTTTAAACACAGAAAGCAGATGCAGCAGGCATGCCAGCTGCAAGACACGCAGCAACACATAAACAGCCAGAGCTATACAGTCAGCTAAATGGTGCCTTAAAATGCGTGTGCCCAGGCAGGATGTTGTGGTGGGCAGACAGGCAGAACATGCGTCCTGCATGAGCTCCTACATAAAGGCTGTAGACTGCTGGTCTCTTTTGCACCATGCTAGTCCTGATCAGGCTGCTACTGTGCTCAGCGTGTCTGCCTGACCTCCAAGGTGCAGGTGCATTCACAATATTTTTCCTGGCTCTACCTTGTCTATTTGGTGCCTGCTGCGCTGGCTGTCACCTTTACACTTGCCTGCCATGACCTGCATGCAAAGAAGGACCATTTGGACTTGTTTGGGCTCATGCAAGCTCAATGATCGCTTGTAAGCCAATCACAAGCCTACAACCAAACATGATGCACATGAGCTCATGCGATTCTGGGTTCAATGGCAATATCATGTATAGCCCTGACCAAATCATATAATCTGAAGATCTCAAGATGATGCCTTGGCATACAAATGCGTGAATGCAGTCAAGCACATGTCATGCAGAAGGAGTCACTGCACAACTGCATTGTCAAATCAGTTCTCACCTGCTCAGCTGGTGGTGAGCCTTGCCACAGTCAACGCCTTCTGGCTCAGCATCAGAAGACTGCATGGAAGGCTGCATTTGAAGACAGCATCAGAAGCATCAGAAGACTGCATGGAGACAGCATCAGAAGACTGCATGGAGACAGCATCAGAAGACAGCATCAGAAGACTGCATGGAAGGCTGCATCAGAAGACAGCATCAGAAGACTGCATCAGAAGACTGCAGAAGCAGAAGACTGCACAGCAGTCTTCTGCTTCTTCATCTACAGGCAACAACGTGCATTCAGAGGCCCAGCAAAGAGACACATCGATAGTGGCATGAGAGCAGCAGTTCCACAGGTAGACCAGCAAAGCAAGAGCAGCAGTAATAACATACAAGGTGTAGATTCCTGACCAGGCCGTATCATGTACATGTAAGATGCCCCCTTGACATGCAAGTTGGCATTCAAGGTGTGAATGCAGTCAAGCACATGCATGCACAAGGAGTCACTGCACAACTGCATTATCAGTTCAATTCTCACCTGTTTAGCTGGTGGTGACTATGAACATGCCTTGGCACCTTCTGGCTCACCTTGAAGACTGCAGCTGCCTATCATCATAGGACAATTGGTGTCACAATATCACACTATGTCTCACGCTGTAGCAAAAATTGGTATAGAGCATGGACCTGCAGGCAAACTTATGTCCAAATTGCATGAACACTCTGTTCTGACATTTCATAAGATTCTTACATCTAGGAGAGTATTAGAGAGGGAGAAGACAGACAACAGAAGAGGCCTGATCCACCTTAGGTTTAGGATTTTCCCTTTGCCTTTGGGCTATGGCCTATGGTCATAGCTCCGAGCTGCCGCCTAGGAGGCTCCCGTTATGATCGCTGAAAAGCATATTTTTTCTTTTCTTTTTGCCATCTGTCAAATGTCTTAGTTGCAGACTTCACCGCCAAAGCTCCATTCCAGCAGCCAACTGGAATAGACTCACCTTTGCTGGAGGCTCTTCATTGCCTCTGCCAGACCTTCTCTGTCACCCTGCATGAGTATGGCACACGCGGAATTTGTGTAATAAGTGCATTGACAACATCAAGCCGTCTCCTTTTGATCACAGAGCCAAAATTAAGCTAGCTGCACATGAGTGGTAAGACAGTTACGACCAAATTGCATGAGCATTCTGTTTGAAGTTTCACAACATTCTCACAACTAAAAGATTACTTTAGAGAGAGTAAACAAACAAAACCAGAAAACATAAGCCTGATACACCATAGGTTTAGGCTTTCCTTTAGCTATGGCCCAGGGTCTTAGCTCCTAGCTGCCGCCTCAGGAGGCTCGTTACGATCGTTGAAAAGCGTAGTCTTTTCTTCTGTCTTATACTGATTAAAGTCACAGGCCTCACGATGCAGGTGTATCAGCTGAAGCTGCTTTTGGCCATCTGGGGGGTCTTGCAACACTTGATTGCAACTAGCTCTGCAAGATAGCTGCAGAGAAGTTGCAGTTCCAGTACTTTAGTTTATAAATGCAATGCTGCAGAGTTTGCATGCAGCTCTGCTCAGGCAAAGCCGTCCAATCAACGCTTACACTGCACTGTGCAGCATCTGCGTAAAGTCCAGAGAGAGAGATGTTAAATGGCAATGCAGGTCAACTGGTAGCAAGCGAAGTGCCCAATCTTTGTGATTGTTTCCGTGCAGATTGTGTGCATACATTGCTGTGATACAGGCCATATGGGCACATAGGCCTCCAGTTGATCACAGTATGGCAACGGGTCTGCAAAAGTGCAAAGTGCAATTCTTGTATTATGCACTGGCTTCCCTTCAAAGGTACTTTACAACTAGTGCAAATCAGCACAACACACCCAACAGGCTGCCATGAGCCACAATGGTCCTTCCAGTGACTGAATCACTTATGAAGACATCACAGTGAGGACCCTTGCTGTCCCGGTCAAGCAGCCTGACAAGCAGACCCCAACCATCTCTTCATATCATGAAGACGAGGCTTCCCCTCTATCTGCACTTGCGCATGTTCATCCTCACACTCCTGCACTCAAGCAAATCACCAGCGACGTACAGTTGCAGCAGCGGAAGCAACAGCTGGACAAACATGAGCGCACACTGAAGGTGCATGAGAAGAACTTGGGGCAAAATGAAGGAGAAATCGTTTGACACGCTTTGGTGCTGTATGGTTTCAAGGAGATGAATAATCATCATTGAGATCTGTGAAGCAGGACGACAATTCTTTGGCAGATCAGCTGGTTGTTACTCTGCCTGAATGGAACAATGATGAGGACAAGCCATGTCTTGGACTGAGTGCAAATGACAAGGTGGGCACTTGGTGGGCAGGGTCTTGCCAGAGAGCAAGCCCGCAAGAATTGTGCTGAATGTGTTTCCCTCCTTAAATGTAAAGCACAAGTTTTTGCAGGACTCCAAGCAGACGCGTCAGGAGGGTTTTAGGCTCAATGGTTACCTCACAAAAGTACAGCAGGAGGAGAGGAGCATTCTTAACAATGAGTTTCAACCTCTGAAGGCAAAGGGCTACAAGCCATCACAGCTGGTGTATTGCCACAATGACAAGGTTCTATCACTTTTGTTTGTTCTTTTACACATGTAGTAGTAGCATCGATGACAAATTTCCAACGCGCCACAATCTTAGGCAAAATTTTGGCAACAGCTTTTGACTTGCTCTGCAAGTAAGATCTGGATGCAGCTGTGCGACGCAAGGTTAGGAGCTGTGCAATATCATGCAGAGGCATGTGGGGTGTGGCATCACTCACATTTTGAAATTCCAACTGCTACGTACATGATGTGTCAAGCAATTTTGTTAATTGCTGCTCAAGAAATTATTGGTCAACCCAGTGAAGCATCAAGTCATATACATTCTAATGTGACCTTCCAGCAGCCATGACCAAAGCATATATTCAATAATTGATGTGCAGAGAAGGCTCACTGTCAGCCAGATCAACTGCAGTACAACCTGCTTCCTCCTTTATGTCCTGATTGGCCAGGCCATCTTGCAGTTGAAGGATTGACAGCTTGTTCTTTTTAGAGGTCAGTACTGTAGATATCACTATGTTAATTTTGAAATTTACTGATGGTATCGTATACTTTTTTACCCTCTGAGTCATACATACCTACATCAGCTGGCGTGCTTAACGCTTAGTAACAGACGACACTAGCAAGCGAAGGCAGCCGGTGACAGCAAGCCGCAACCCCTCTCGACACATGTAAAAGGGCGCACACCGGCAAACGTAAGGTATACAGACCGGGGAGCCCTTTTCGGTTGTAGTACTACCGGTGTGGGCAGGCGTCTGCACAGGCTGGCGGGAAGTGAATTGCAGTACAGTGAAACGACTCAGAAGACGCCCGAGAGCGAAAGAGCGAATAATTTTACTCATGTGTGGGGTCGCTCACGTGCCGCGTGCACGTTACCTGAATCTTGATGTCGTGCAGTGAAGTGAGTCATCGTGATTTAGTCATCAGAGTTTTCTGCGAGGCGATACATAGTCCCTAATCAGCTTAGCGAACTGCTAACAGCAATGCAGCTGTCATGTCTCCTGTGACATGTGCATATGATGCATCACATTTGCAAACTATCTGAGGCAATGCTAGCCAAACAGTAAGTCTGCGGTTCTTGCGGAGTGGCACCAACTACCCGTGTTGCAAGCGTGCAGTGCCTGTGCAAGGAACAATCTTGAGACATGTCGAACAGTGGACGCAGGACAAAAGTTGTCAGACTCTCCTTGAGGGTTCTTGGAATATGTTTTGTTCTCGCGGCTGTAACCTCAGGTATCTGAACAGAGTAGCTAACTGGCAATTGATCGTTGTGATTAAAAAGTTTGGCAGAAAGCCAGCTTTGTTTCGTGCAGTTATTCCACAGGACATGCGGGACCGATTATCCGCAAAGCAACCATGGTTTACTGTAAACAAAGTCGGAGCTTGGATGCCAACGCCAAGTCAAAAGACACATTCATATGTGACGACTGAAGCGCCCATGCCTCCTTGCATCCAGCATTTTCAGAATAAGTCATTTCATGTCCATCCGATTTCCTTTTCAATACCACGGCATTTGATCAGAGGCGCGCCGACACCCGCACAAAAGTCCCGCGTGTTGGCCTCAATAATTCCTGGTAAGCACGACACGTATGCTTTCTCCGATCAGGAATCTTATTATGAGGGTTATACTACCTCTTTCTTCGGGGCAACTTACAAAAAAGGGGGCTGGGATTGCCTACGGCACTATGAAATTCTGGCCTGTGGATGCATTCCCTACATGCCAGATGCACCCAACCTTCCAGCTGGAACCATGTTTCTCTGGCCCAGGGAGACTTTGACGTCGATTCTGCAGCTAAAAGGAGTTGATCACCAAGGCATTCGAGCAGCTCTACAGCTAGACCAGCGTAGTGACAAGAATTTCTCTAGTTTGTTAGAGAACACGGAGTTTGATCTAAGGTCGTATTATGGTTTATTAGAAAGTCTGGTCAATCACATGAGGCGGTATCTCACCACCGAGGCAATGGGGCGGTATCTTCTGTCGTTCAGCTCTCAAAAACCTGAACATATTCTTTTTGTTGGAAGTGCAGACCCCGATGCGCATTACCCCGACTATCAGGCGGACACACTTTTCCATGGTCTGCGCTCAATTTTTGGCAATGCTGTCGTAGATGTTCCGAAGCGTCCTTGGATGTACAGTAATTATCCTGATGCAGGTCGAGATGCTTTGTATGGCAAAGGGTTCACATATGGATTTCACTTGCAGGATGCATCTGTGAACCGTCAAGCAGTTGAAGATAAGATTTCGTCACATGAGTTTTCGCATATAATTTTTGCAGTCACGCACCATGGTCGACACTCCTTTATTGACAGGGTACAGCAACACTACGCAAGAGACGAGGTATTTTTCGTAGATGGCAGCGACACCGGAGCCGCTGAGACTGACGATATATTCCATACTGTCTGCGGGAAAGTTGGACTATGCTTTCGTCGAGAACTGGTTTGCGCAGACGTCGTAAGGCCTTAAACTTCTTCTGGTTGGGCATCTCATGTCAGTTCGAGACATGTAGTTCCCCTACTAGTTTCTCCCATAACTAAGTCTTCACAAGTTATTTTGCTTCAACGAACTGATTATGGTATGCTGACATCTGCCTCAGTATTGCGCAGAGTACTGGACTACACTGCGCACAGATGCGTATGATTTTCACGTCTCCCCGTTCTCCACCCACTAGGCATCGGTTGTAGCGTCAATCATTACTGAATAGAAATGCTACTACGCAACGCTACTATGCAATTACTGCTAATTTACTGTTGGTATAGTGAAATAAGGTAATTCAAGCAATCTTCGTGTCATTTTATGTCACAGAAAACGGGCAAAATAAGCCCAAATGAGCCAAAATCGTGAAGAATGGGTGGCAAAAATTGGTTTTGTCGTGGGTTTTAGGGAGAATTTGGCGAATTTCAAACCTGCAAAACCTGTTGAAAAGGTAAACCCTGTTTTAAGGTAGGAATATAGCTCGAGAATTTGTTCAACTTGGCAGATGCATCTCCCTGAGCAAGAGCAGTGCTTTGCCGCTACTATAAGACAAGGCTGAAAGCGTTCAGACAGGCGTTCTGCAGCACTTCGTTCCCATAGCATGAGCAGGATTGTCTCATCGCCACCACCATGGTAGTACAAAGGCAGTGATCACCAATTCTGCAGCTTCCTCTGCACTTAGGATTGCCCATCTAATAGCCTTTTTCATGGTTACAGCCTGGTATTCAGGGTTCACTTGTGCTGCACCGGTCCACTTTACGCTTTATGCATCAAAGTTGGCTTCAAGCAGTGCATCCTCTGCCTACATGCTGAAGTAGCATTCCATGTTTGAATTGAAGTCTAGAGGGGAGGCAAATTTTTCAGTCGTCTTACTCAAACCGTCACTGAATGCTTGCATGTATCTGTTCAGGGTTTGCTAGCTTGCTTCTCTTGCTTCCATCAGTTGCACGCCCTGTTGAACAGATACCGGTGTATCTGTTCAATATGGCGTGCAATAGCTGTTGGGAAGTCCAGTTTGTGTGTTTCAGTTTGGTGCGAATGCGAGTAAGGCGCTGCAGGGGATGCGGAGGCGGTGCATAGTAAGCTGATAAGCTTGCAAATGAAGCAGCAGATGAACGCTGCATGGGCAGGCACTTGCATGACTAAGCACAAACATTCAGGGACAAGTGCTGGTTGCATCAAACCATTCAGGTCCAGACAGCAGAGGGGCACCCAGGCATGATCAAACAATACATATCTAGACAACCATGAAAACAGTCATCCAAGCTTTCACTAAAGGGCAGTAGTGTGGTAGTCACCACCTGATTGCAGATGTAGGAAAGATTGTAGGACTCAAAGATATTGGCAAAAGAGTTCCAGCATTTGTACTCCCAGACAGATGTTTACAAGGAAGGGGCTTGGACCCTACGGTGGGGAGGGGTTTCTTGCAGAGGGGAGCAGCAGACATGCAGAGCAAGATGATAAAAAAAGGAATGACAACTCTCGTTACTTGACCGACAGCCTTGACACCAGTGATGCCTAAAGGAATTCCAAGGAGCATAAAGATTGTAGAAGGAGGATATTGCCCTGATGCAAGATATGAAGAAAAGCTGCAAGAAAAGGAAGCACAGCATGTAGCATGGGAGGACTATGGATACAATGTTACCACACTACCTATCATTATAGGACAATCTGTGTCACAATATCACACTACGTCTTACACTCTATCAAAGATTGGTATAGAGCACGGACGTGCAGGCAAACTTATGTTCAAATTGCGTGAACACTCTGTTTTTACATTTCACAAGATCCTTAAATCTAGGAGAGTACTAGAGAGGGAGAAGACAGACAAAACCAGACAGAGTAGGTCTGATCCACCTCAGTTTTAGGATTTTTCCCTTTGGCCTGTGATCATAGCTCCAGGCTGCCGCCTTAGGAGGCTCCCATTATGATCGCTGAAAAGCGCAATTTTTTCTTTTCTTTTCACCATCAGAGTTGGCCGCCTTTACCCAAGTCCCAAGTTGCTGTGCGTGAATGTTCAGATAAATTTGAAACGCCTCATGCAAAAACCACGGCGCGGGATGGTGCTTGTCCCGCAGATACTCTGAAGCCGTGTAGAACTGCGCTGATAGGTTTTCGAAGTCGACCACTTGCCATCCCATCGAATGCGCATGATGCTTGCCTGCAGCATTCAGCATTTGCACATGTTCGAAGTGCCCAAGTTGGGCATGCAGGTGTCGAGAAGCATTACAGCTTGACAGTAGCGGAAGGGCTGATGTATGATATATCTTGGTGGTAGACGGGTCCAAACTGTCCTGCAGCAACCAAGATGCATTGAAAGCGCCTATC
>JAABUH010001652.1_pt1 | contig 23836 bp, 43 predicted proteins | sample 5559121 | NCBI WGS metagenome assembly JAABUH01 (sample SAMN10711871, study PRJNA513364) | rock metagenome | isolation source: Antarctica rocks | place: Antarctica: Victoria Land, Battleship Promontory nord | collected 2015-12-28
CTCGCAGGTGCGCCCGCGCAGCAGCCGCGCCGGCGTGCCTGTCTGGCCTGAGCGGCGCGCTCTGTTGCGCTGGCGCAGCTGGTCTCTGTATGTTTTTGTGCAGTGCGCTTATACTTGGCATTTGCGGTGGAGCCGGCCGTGGGTGCAGTGCAGGCCTGATCACGCCAACTGTGCGCCGCAGATCTTGCCGCACGGCTCATACCTGGTCAACCTGGGGAGCCACTCAGAACGGTGCAGGCAAGGTCGCCAATCAGTTCAGCATGCCATTTCGCTGCCACGAATGCAAATGTCCTATCCTTGCACTTGCCGAGGCCTCCCGTACCGATGATATGACTTAGAAATTGGTGCACCCCTCCCACTTCAGTGCTCCAACTCCTCTGGCATGCGCATGCATGCAAGCTCATGCCTATTTTATGCAACGTACCTCAAGTTATCTAGGACACAGTTCAGTACAGAGCGCATGACTTTGTCAACGGACAGGTGCACCAGTCCTGGGGGTGACCAGAGCGCTCCCTGCGCGAGGCAGGCACTCACCGCTGGCTGCCTTTGAACGCCTCGAGCGAATGATACGTGTGGCAGTGCTGACACTAGCGCTGCGGCTCGCCACGGCGCAGCACTGCGGAGCACTTGATGTGCACGGGGCACAGGCGGGCCTTCAGGTGTATTCTTTTTACGAGCTGCAAAGTGCAGCCCTCCACGCCGCACGCCCGGGGTCGGCCGCTTGCTACGTGCCGCTCCTCAAGCACGGGGACGTTGGCGTGGCTGTGCGGCGCCATGCCGTATGCCAGTGCACAGGTGAGCTGAAGCGCGACGCTTGCTATATTGCCTTAGAGGTTGTCTGGCGCTCAGCAATGGCGGCCTTGGTGTATAGCAAAGAGTACAGCACGCTTTGGGCCGCCTGCGCCCTCGAAGCCCCGCCACTGTTTGAGCGTGGCGAGCATTTATTTTCAGCTGGAGCGGGGCAAAGCAAGGCTGCACGAGCAGCCCAGGGCTGCAAACAGGCGCACCAGGTGCAGGTAATTCTTCCAGAGGAGGAGGCGCAAGAACTGAAGGCGCTGGTTCTTTCTTTGACAAAGAGCTCTTTGGCGCTGGAGCTTTATTCATCAGCAGAAAGCTCAGGTCCTGCTCCCTGCGCGACTGTCCAGCAGAGCGCAAGTCATGTGCGCAACTCCTCGCACTTTGGTCTCACTACCCGTTCAAAGCGTCATCGCATTGCTTGCCTACCACAATGTCGTTGTTGGCTGCAAAATTTAAATTGTACGAGTCTACATCCATATGCACCTCTAAAGGCCTCTCTACAGTGTGTACGTCTACAGAGTACACCACGGCCCTCAAAATTTGCAGATGTCCCAATTATGGCAGTTGCCTACACATTTGTGCAGCGCGTGCCCACATCGCAACAATGCAGCCAACAGTGTGTGTTGCGCAACGCAGCACTTCGGCCCTGACGAGGGTGCCACCCGAGCACCCTCCCGCAGGGTGCAGACGGCAAGCCTCCACCACCCCAGACCAACATGTGCCAGTAAAGGCTTGAGCCACGGCCCTCCTCGGCCACGGGCCACAAGAGGAGGGCATAAACAGCCAGCACAGCATTGGTAGGCATTCATAGCACAAGCTTGGCTCACACCTCACCCTATGCAGCTGACCAGCCTGCGGGGCTCCTTGCACAAGCGCCTTTGCACCGCCGGCGCAAGTGGCATCCGGTGCGCTGCTGGTCAAGCTCTGCCGCCGGCCTCTGCGGGCCCGGCGCCGGGCGCCGGTCACTTGCCGATGCCGAAGGAACGCAGGAAGCGCACGAACGCGTTGGGCTCCACGTACTGCGACTCCATGCGCTCGATGAACTTGCGCGCGTCGACCAGCTCGCGCCCGAGCTCCTTCTCCTCCGCCGCGATGCCCTGCACCAGGCCCTGCTCGTCGCGCTGCAGCACATCCAGGAAGCCCTGCGCGCGCCGCCAGGGTATCTCACATTGCTGCTCTAAGAGAGGGCCAGTGTTAAAACCTATTGATTTGTTGACCAACTATCGTTCCCTGCCTGCCTGTCCAGGCGCCCCTGGAGCGACGCGCTGCCTGCAGAGGTGATGCGCTGACGCGCATCAGCAACACGTTGTGCGCACTTAAAATCACGCCAGCACGACGTCTTCCATTAAGCCATCGGGCAGGCAGGGACTGTGCTGTGGACTGTGCTGCGAGCTGGGCGCGGGCCTTCTCCAGCACGGTGAAGCCCTTGCCGAAGGACGTGAGGTCGTTCTCCAGCGCATACTCCACCGCGGCCGCGTCCTTGCGCGCCTCGCCCAGCAGCGACGCCTCGATCCGCCCCGCCTGCCGTCACCAAGCCCCTCCTCAGCGCACATTTCCGCCAATCAGCGTGATCCACAATCCGACACCACCACGTCGTAATCCTCACACGCGGCATTGATCGGAAGCGCTCACCCAGCTCTGGTCCACTGCTCCAATGCAGGCACTGACAGCTCGTATATATGCTCAGCGCAGCGTGTGCTGCAAGTCACCACTCTTTTATCTCCGCACGGCCACTGCTGCAGGCCATGCCAGCCAGGTGCAGGGTCGCCAGGCAGCGCGCCTTCTCCAGGATGCTCTTGGCGGGCGGGTGGGGCTTGCACGTGTTGTCAGTCATCTGGAAGTCGGTCCACTTCAGGCCCGCGCGGTCGCAGGCCGCCTCCAGCTCCGGGATGTACTCCGCCGGCAGCGACGGCTCCCTGCTCCACACAGCCTTCTCAGCATAGCTTCCTTCACCCACTCATTCTACTCCCCATCAGCAGCACGCAAGCGCGTTCCGGAGCACACAGCAGGCCCTCGCGACGCTCGCTGCCACCCAGCGGGCACAGCATGACACACGCAGCACTGGCGGCGGCAGCAGGGCGACGGCGCGTGCGCCGCCGCGCACTTGGTGTACACGGTGGCGCCGCCGTAGCCCTGCCAGGCATCGTTGTTGCCCTTGTAGTAGATCAGCGCGTACTTGTCCGGCTTGAACGCCAGGATGTACCAGTCGTCCTCATAGTGCAGGTACTCGTTGCCGCGGTTGCGCAGCACCGCCGGCTTCACCATGTCCTGCGAGGCGGGCCCGGCGCTGATGCGGTGCCGCGCGTGAAACGTTCTGTTACAGACCAACACCAGCACATTCCATGATGTCAGGCAAAATGCCGACTCGCACGTGCCGCGAGCTTGTGAATGTTGCAGGGCAGCGCAGGCCGCAAACTGGTGATACATGCACTTCAGTGAGAGACCCGAGGCGGAAGCAGCTCATTGCAAATTAGAGAGAAAGCGCATGTGCTGCACACCACCACACGCTGCGCGGCGCACTCGCACCATCGCACACCTGCTAACTAGCACTGCGCAGCCGCCCAAGAGGAGGACAGTATCGTGTCCCAGTCGACCAGGAGCGAGCTCGCGCGCCTGCACAAACTTCTGCGTTGTGGAGCGCTCGATGAAGTCGCCGCTGGCGCCCCTGTTGATGCGCCAGTTGATCTTGCCCACCAGCTTTCCGGGCTCGGGAGAGCCGAAAAAGTGCGCTTGGCAATCAAACGTGTCGAAGAGCGGGTTCAGCCCCGCCGTGATGTACCAGCGGCCCTGCCGCCACACACCTACGTCACACCCTGCCTCTGCAGTGCAACAAGCGCCATCGACAGGCAATACTGGAAGGCTGTTAAGCATTTCCACAGCTTGCTCGGCACGGGTCACCGGCCACTTCCAACACCCCGGCCATGCATGCATGCCACTGTTTCTCTTGCAAAGCAAGTTACATACTATCTCAGATCGAGGATGGCACTCATGTTTTGCGCGCCCGCGCAGAGCACCTGGAAGTTGTTGACGTCAAAGCTCTCATCCAGCGCGTCGTCCTTGGGCACCGGGAAGGCGTCGGCGTCCACGCGCTGCGGCACGCACTTCTTGTCGCTCACGGCGCACGCGGTGAACGCCTCCACGGCCTTGTCGGCGTACAGGTCTCCGCACCGGATCTGGCGCGGCCGCAAGCACTCTTCGTTCAGCAGAGTCGTTATACCTCTAGTGTTACAACATCGAGGGCGACGTCTCTACAAAACCGCTCTATAGATGTGCGTAGCCATGCTGCTCACCCGCCTTGCACGCACCCAAAGTGCATATTTGCCAATACACAGCCTGACCACTGCGTACTCGGCGGGCTTTGCCACTATGACCACTCTTTGGTAACAGTGCACGTTGCACTCCACACAGACACCACAAGAGGCAACAGTTACCACCCTTCTCGAGAGCGTCCAGGTGCAGGCGCACCTGGCACGCGCTCTCGTCTGGCTTGCCGTTGCAGAGCTGCAGGCACACCAGGTTCTCCAGGCACTCGCCGTCCGCCATGCATCGAGCCAGCGCGCCCTGTGCGGACAACCCGTGAGTGGCTCACATGGGCGACGGAGCAACTGCTGCGCAGCTTTTGCTGTCTGTGCAACCAGGCAGCAATGCAGACAGGCACGGCCTTGCTTCTGACCTTCAACAAACCTATCTTAATTGCTCCCCCTCAGCACTCCTCATCACTGGCTTGCACTGCGCCAATGCATGCAGTAGCAGCACACCCAACACCTAGCTGACAATGCACATCAAAAACTTACAAGCCTGTGCATATACTTGGCTCTTTCACAAGTTCATGCACGGGCAACACTATGCATGAACACGCTCCAGTCCAGAACAACCGATGCGCCTGCCAAGCGCCACAGCTAGCAGAACAAGGTGAACTGCTATGCGAACCGCCCTCTGCACTGGCTGTATCATAACACGTCAAGGAAGCGACAAGGGATAGAGGGGCAGGGCGCACCTGGCAGCTGCTCAGCAAGCACGTGCCGACCTTGGCCACGTCCGCCGCAGAGACGGGCGCTGCGAGGACAGAAACGAAAGGTAAACAGAGCCTACGTACCAAGCGTGCGTACCGGCTGGTGTGGCGCCAGCCGATCACGCGTGGCAGCAGACAGGTCAGTCTGAGCAGCGCATATGTGGCGCGCACCAGCCAGCAGCGCTGCGCTGAGTACAGCCGCAGCAGCTGCCTGCCGCACCGGAGCGCCCCAGCTGCTGAGCACGCCCCGCGCGGCCGGCTTGCGGTCGCCAGCGCTATCCTCACTGCCGGACGCAGCAGTGCACTGCTGCGCTCCCTGCCGCGCGACTGCGTGTGCTGCCTTGGCCGCCCGCCGCAGCGCCTTCAGCTGGCTTGCGGCGCCGTGCCTCTCGCAGCAGAACGGCCGGTATGCGCTGTGCGCTCTACCAAGCACAAAAACGCGCCCCTGCCGCACCGCGCGAGTCCAAGACCTGTTAGCCTGAACAATGCGGCGTACTGCATGACCTTGGTTTGCGGTGTCGCAGTGCGCTTACAATAACTGCATCAAGTCTACCGGGTTGAGTCTATTGTGCAATACCGCAAAAGCTAAGCACTGCCGGTCCTCACCTGCCCCGCACAAGGTCCTCCCGTCGCCATGCTGGCTGTGCCTGCAATCATGTTTGGCCACGCGCCACTGGTTTCTGAACGTTGGCACCTCAGCGATACTGTGCTTGCGGGACAAAGATCTCCGCTTGCAGACAGCCAAGGGCGCAAAGCCTGTTGCGACTAGCCTCAGCTGTTGCAAACACACCACAAAAATGGCTTGGACTGGGGGGCCGCCTCCCTTTGGTCGTCGCCAGGGGCCCGGCGACGCTACGACTTGCTAGAAGTATCTCCAGGCCACAGACGGCAAGCAGGAGCAAGGAGAAAGCTTTGCGACGCCAGGTGCGGGCAGCAGAGGGCTCTGACTGAAGCGGACCAGTATTGAACCGGGTTGAGATGTCTCCTGAGTCACACAACAACCCTGCACTCCTGTGTAACGAGCTGGTCTGGTGGAGGCAGTGCTGTCTGCTTGGCGCGCACATGCCACCGTGGTGTGTGCCTGTTCCTGACAGCGCCTGTGCAACGTTGCAGGGATTGTTTGAAATAGCATCCAGCGGCAGTCATGGCGACTGCGACCTGCACTAAGTGCGCTAACTGCGGCTGCGGGCCGGACTGCGCCTGCGCGGAGGGTGCGTGACTGTTCACGGTTCGCAAGACGTTTGATTTGCACCAATTGTCGCTGCACAGCGCTGACCAGTCACAGCGCTGACCAGTCACAGCGCAGGCTGCAAGAACTGCGGCACTGCCAACAAGGCGTGCACCTCGTGCGAGGGCGGCTGCTCGTGTGGTGCGCAGTCACTTTGCGTTATTCTCAAACACTACTGTCTGTGCTGCTGCTGCTGGTGCTGATATAAATGCCTTGTGAGGAAAGCAAATGCATGGTTTCTGTTGTCAACCTACCTCATGTGCTGTACATCAGCAACGATCTAGGATGTCACTGAAGCTGACCCAAACAACCTGCAGGCGAGAACTGCTCGTGCGGCCCGTCCTGCGGCTGCGCCACCTGCCCCGGCAAGAAGGTCCGCGCCTTGCACCGCGAAGCTTTGCAGTGCACTGCCTGCCTGACATACTGACCTGTGGTTGAAACGTGTGTTCGTTCTGTAGGTCGGCTGCACTGCTTGCGAGAGCGGCTGCTCGTGCGGCCCTTCCTGCACCTGCGGCGCTGACTGTGCATGCGCCGCCTGCCCCAAGCCCGCCAAGGTCTGAGAGGCATGCAAGCGACGACGACACTGGAAGCGGGACGCGAGAAGCCTTGTCTGCCGTGTGCCTGGCACAGCAGATGTGAAGCTCTTTGAATGGGGTGCATCAAGCTGAAGAGAGGCCATGTGTAGTTATGCCTGTCCTGCAAAGTCGTTCCTTTTGCATGCATGTGTACCTCGGACTGCACGAGGTGCTTCCTGTCTGCTTTGATGAGGCCAGAGCCATTATCACATTGTGTACACAAGAGGTGTGCATGCCTGTCGTTTGATATGTAAAACTCGTGTGCAGACTTCCCGTACACGCATCGGGTGCAGTGCAGATTGAGCAGGCTGCGGCGTGGCACGTCTGACACAGCGCAGCCAAGTTGCGTTTGACAGACTTCCAATATTTCGATCTGGCTCAAAGAAGAGGCCCACCGGGATGCATGGGCAGCTCTCGACTGAGTAAGCAGGTCACAGTGATCACCGAGGCGGCAGCCTCACTCATGGCAGGCTGTATGACTGTAACTTGTCCCGTGAACCTCCCGCATCCTGTGTCCTGCAACCTGGGCAGCAGGCTTATCTGTGTGGGGCCTCAGGCCCTATGCAAATAATGCATGTGGTGGCATGCACCCTATCAAGTAGACACGCCTGAACAGGTACAGACTGCAAGGGCCGGTCGCTCATCCCACCCTTGGCGCACAATGCTGCACGCCAGGGAAGAGGAGACATTCTGGCAAGCCCGCACGGTGACAAGGAAACAAGTGCTGACATACCTGTGAAAACACGGCGTAAGCATAAGTGGGCGGCAGTGGCCTGTGCCGCGCGTTTCATTGCATGAGCGGGCCGCCGACGGCTACGCCACCAAGGCAGCCGCAACGGTCGCTGATGCGGTACAGAACGGCCACGCGCCATCAGCGCGCACCACCTATGGTCGTTCAGTCTTGGGCAGCGCTGCCCCGCCCTTGGCGTTCCAGGCCCTATCGCGGGCCATGACTGACTCCGGCACGCCGCTTGCCAGAACCTGCGCACAGCGAACTTGTTCACGCTTGACAGCATTGTCTAGTGAGCTGCAGTCAAATCAACATGGTTTATGTTCCCGCAGTCATGTCCTCCCTATGCCCGCCTTCTAAAACTCAACACCAAATCTCCCACACCTCAGAAAATGACTGCAGCCCAGCACCCAGCCATGCACATGTCCCAACCTGCAGCATGTGAGCTGGCAGGGGAGCCGCTCCGCGACCCCGGGCCGCGCCTGCGCGAGCGTCTCGACCACATGGTCGGCCTCGGCCACGGCAAAGCACATGGGCGGCTTGATCTTGATCACGTTGCCGCAGGGCCCCTCGGTCGCCAGCAGCACGCGGCGCTTGAGCATGGTCTCGCGCAGCCAGTGGGCTGTGGCCGGGGCGTGTCGCCGGGTGGCCGCGCCGTCCACGATCTCCACGCCGACCATGAGGCCCGTGCCGCGCACATCACCCAGCAGCTCATGCTCCTGCGGCGCGCGGCGCACCATGCCCGTCTGCATGACTGTGCCATGGGGGTGACTGCCACCCGTGTGAAGGGAGTGCCTCAAGTGTGGTCGTTCTAATATTTCGCTTGCTAGTGACCAGGTGCAGAGCATGGCGGGTCACTGATCACACCAACACCATACCAGCATTGCTGCAATGACCTTTTGCTTGTGCTATCTGGGTAGAGCGCACACCACCTATGCTTACCAGTGCAGTCGCCTGTGCACTTGACTAAGGTGAAAGGTACACTTAATTTGACACGGGGAACCTAGGACGCTCACCAACCAGCATCAGCGAGTAGCGCTGAGGACAGGGGCAGCCGCAAGGTACCAGGCTTTTCATCCCCCAGCCCAGCTCGCTTGCGCTGCACTGCCGACAATGTCGAGCTGTCGCGCGGGCTCTATGTGCGAGCTGCGCTACGCTCCTACCAGCAACAACAAAGCCGCGGCGCCTTCTCTAGAGCGGGCGTCGCGCCGCACCTGCTGCAGCGCGCGCAGGCGCGCCATGAGGTGCGCGCCGGTCGCCGCCGCGCGCGCTTGCAGGCCCTCGGACGCGAGCACTCGCATGACGGCCAGCCCGGCCGCGCCGGCCGCCGTGCAGCCGCCGCACGTGGCAAAGTAGTCCATGCCGTTGGAGAATGCTTGCGCGAGCTCGCGCCGCAGCACCTGGCCGCGTTTCACATCAGCGCCGGCGCATGGTAGAGGTGCAGCGGTTCCGTGCGAGGGTGTGCGGCACGGAGCAGCCGCGCACCACGGCGCCCATGGGGAAGCCGTTGCCGATGCTCTTGCCGAGCGTGACAATGTCGGGCACAACGCCCTGCGCGTCGAACGCCCAGAAGTGGCTCCCCGCGCGCCCGAAGCCGCACTGCACCTCGTCGGCCACGCACAGCGCGCCGGCCGCGCGCATCGCGGCGTGCACGTCCGCCAGGTAGCCCTTTGGCGGGATCACCTGCGCGGCGCGCAGCCCGTCCTCGCCGAGCTGCCCCCACCGGGCGACGCGCTCAGGCCCGCAGTGCCCTGTGTGGAGCCATGGCCTCAGAGGCTGTCTCATCCAAATGAGCAAGCCTGTCAGGCGCCGTCCTCTGGAGTGCGCCAGTCAGCAAGCAAGCCATGCGCATGCTGACGCGCCCCTGGATACGACGGACCAGGTCTCTGCTGCACTCTAGCAGCCTCGCATCACTCACCGCTGCTCTATCGCAGTCTGCCGGACAGCACGTCGCGGGGCGCCCCGGGAAGGCTGCCAGAAAACACGCGCGCGCGCGCCTGCCCGCCGCAGGACAGGATGGACTCGGCGAAGAAGGCGCAGATGCGCCCGCCGGCCGCCTCGGCCTCGGCGATCGCCGCCGCGGCCGCCGCGCGGCCGTCCAGGTGCAGGCCCCTGCCGGCCGCGGCGCCAGAGTCACCACCGGGCGGGCGTCGCTGCAGCCAGAGTGAGCAAGGCGGCGCTGGGGCAGTGCCTGCCTGATACGGCAGGGTCTGGGTTTCTGCTCGCGCGCGGCTGCTGCTACCCAGCAAGGGGCCAAAGGAGATAGCATGAAGGGGTCCGGCGGTAAATGGCCACAACAATGCTGCCAACAATGTGTAATGCGCTTGTGCACCGGCTTGACGCCACACCATGAGCTTGGAGCTGAGGTGTGACAGCACACGCGGCGTCGGCGCGTCTGGCGCTTGGGGAGAGGGGCGCGCCGGTAGGGGTCGGGGCAGGGCAGGACGTGCACCCACGCCTGGCGGCCCTCGCCGCCGGCGCCCTCGAACTTGAAGGGGGACATGTCGATCAGCACGCGCGTGTGCCCGTGGTACGCGCCGCCCATCACGGCGACGTGCTCCGCGCCCGGCCGCGCCTGCCGCGCGCGCACGGCCCTGGGATGCATGACGCGGGCCCTGCATAATCAGCTGCTGTACACTAGTGTGAGCGCAGGGTGAGTGGGCAGCTCAATTGCCTTCCCAGCCATCATGAGTGCACCCCATGCCACTCCTCCCGTCCTGTCTATATCTATATCACCAACAAAAACATAGCTCTCTCAGACGCTCGGGGCACGCTCCACGCCTTTGCCTGCTCAGCCCCTGGAGCTCTGCAGGTTCCACATTGTGCAAGCTACCATACACCGCCTCCTACGCATGCGCCTGAGGGCATTCAGGGGCGCACCGCGCGGGCGATGCGCAGCGCCAGGTCGTTCGCCTCCGAGCCCGAGCACACGGCGTACACCACCTGCCCAACGCCAGGTTTTTCTAGTGCACTCAGTTACGGCGCCCGTCCGGCCCGGCCACGAGCAGGTCGCGGCACTGCGCACTTGCACTGCAGGAGCGTGCGCGCACAACCGCAGCTACCCCGCGCGCGCCGCGGCCATGCACACGGCCAGCCAGAGCGCGCTCGCAGCATGCGCTGCAAGACAGGAGCCAGCGCAGCCGGAGCGCACAGCTTGGCAGCCACGCCTGCCAGGGCTGGACGGAAAGTGCTGCACGACATGCGCGCCTGCAGCGGCTCGGGCATGCTGGCGACGAGCGCCTCGGCGTGCGAGACCAGGTTGCCGTGCAGGTAGCGCACGTTCGTGTTCAAGACAGCCATCTGGTCGGCCACCGCCCGGGTCACCTGCGCGCGCGCCGCGCGCGTCAGCCCGGCCGCGCCCGGCGGCGGCGGGCGGCCCGCCGAGGGTGCTGAGGGCATCCCCGGCCGCCGCCTCGGGCCGCCTGCGGCCTCGGCTGCCACCCTGGCTTCATCCTGCGGCAGCAGGCGGCCCGCAAAGGGTTGGCGCTGCGGCTCACGGCCGGGTCTGCCAAGCCCTTCGAAGAGCGTACGGTCGATGCTGACAGAGCGATGTGGCGGACGGGGCACAGGCACGCCGAGTGTGAGGCCGGGCGCGCCTCCGGGTGGCAGTGCCCCACATGCGCCACATTGTTGACGCAGTCCAGGTACTCGTGCCCGTCGTAGTCGTACAGGCGGCAGCCCGCCCCGCGCACGATGTGCAGCGGCGTGTCGTAGTTGATGGCCTGCGCGCGGGCAGGCGTCGCTCTGTGAGCCAGCAGAGCCTGATCTCCCCCGGCTCTGTGGGACTCTCGGTCAAGCTGGTCGTCCACCAAGGCGCCTTGTGCGCTGCTGCTGTGCAGTGCTTTTGAATACGCTCAAGCAGGACCAAGCCACGACCCCCGTTGGCTGCAGCCCTCCAAACTTGGGTCCAATTATATATGCGGGCCCAGGTTGGCATAACAAGCGGGCCAAGCAGCCCTATGTGGTGCATGCATTACGTCAGAGTTACAGCGGCGGGAGACCTGGAGCCAAGGACCGTGCGGGGCGCGCGCACAGTGTTGGGGCCGATGAGCTTGCGCCGCATGGCGGCCACGGTGGCGGTGTCCAGCGCGGCCGCAGCGGCGTTCGGCGCCGCGGCCCCCGCCGCGCCGGGCGCGGCCGCGGGCGACAGCGTGGCGACGCGCGTGCTCACCACGCTGTACAGGGAACCAAGGGGGCGGGCGAGGGCGTCCTGGAGGCGCCTCAACCACGGAAGGCCTGCCAGGTCTGAGTCGGGCTTGCACGCGGCGGTGTCTGCCTCTTGCCGCACCGCCTCCTTGGTCTGCTCCACAGCATCCTGCGCCGCAAGCGGGGTTCGGGTGCGTGGCTTGGGGCTGCTGGCACGCCCACTCCAAATATACTGGTCACAACTTAGCTTGCGAGGCAGGCTCGCGCTGTCGCGTCGTGCGTGCACGAGCGGCAGCTACTTGCACGCCTGTGAGTGGGAGAGCAAGCACAACAAGGGGGGGACGCCGTGAGCGGTAGGCCACTGGCGTGCAGAGCTGAGGAGGGTACAGAGGCACTTGGGTTGAGCAGCGAGCTTGCGCGACAGCTCACCTCGAGCGTGTGCAGGCTGCCGTTAGCCGCTGGCTCCAACGCGGGCACTCCACTGCTAGCGTAACTCTCGCTGCCAGCGCTGGTTGGAAGGTGAGTGCCTGCGCACACGCTATTGTTTTGTCTTGCGCCCTTGGCAGGTTGGTTCTCAGCTCTCACAGCTTTGGAGCAGAGAGCATGCAAGCCCTGGCAAGGCGGTCATTGTATGGCGCCCCATGCGAGTCATGGCCTGCTTGGGTGTGCTGCTGCGCTCAGCAGCACTCGGCAGGCTGTGTGCAGGACAGTGCCAAGCGTGCAGACAACAGGCAACCTGGCATGACATAACCTAGGCAGACGAAACATGTGTGCAGTCTGTACCTGTCGACATGGCGCCGCCGGTGAAGGTCAGCGCTCCGAAAGTATTACCTTTTAGACAGCAAAGCACAGCCACAGCCCGTGCCCGTAGACGCGCAGAAAGGCAGTGTATCTGGACCTGCGGCAATGCGCAGCTGCCTCTGTGCGTAATTGAGAAAAAGGGCAACCTGAGTCCAGTGCTGCTGGGGATCTAGGCGCCTCAGATGCTCTGTTGCTCGTACCAATTTGAAGGCAGGGCCTGGGCCCTATTCGTCAAGTAGCCCTATATGCCCTTTGCTCCCACTTTGCCGAGCTCGGTAGCACCTACCAGCCCTACTCGGCAGGCCCCTGCGCTGTCTGCAGCACACCAGGACTGAGTACGGAGCGCAGGCACACTGATGCTCTCCGGGTTCAAGGGCGTCAAGTATGGCCTCCAGCCTGGCGCAAAGGCCAGGCAGAAGGGCCTGGTCGGCAAGCCGCTCGCCGTCTTTGCTGATGACGACGGCGACTGCGGCGCGCCCAGCGTGGGCAAGGACATTGCGCGACAAGCCGCGACAAAGCGCGCAGACGCCAAGGCGCGGCATCCGGTCGCCGCGCCCCTTGCACACGGGCCGCGCTTGCCGGCACTGCTCGAGGCATGCAAGATCCACGGCCTGCTCTCCCTAGATTGGCCCGCCGCTGCTCCGCGCAGGTGGCGCAGCAGCACGCGGCGGCGCTGGCGGAGGATGCGAGCGTGTTCGACTACGATGGCGTGTACGACGAGCTGCAGGCGCAGCGCGCGGCGCCGAAGCAGGCGGAGAAGCTGGCGCGCAAGTCGCGCTACATCGAGGGCCTGCTGGACAAGGCCAAGGAGCGCGAGCGCGAGCAGGACGTCGTATATGAGCGCAAGTGCGGCTCCCGCGCTGGCTCCGGCCGCCCTCACGCTGCCACTGTTGGAAGTTGCCTCGCGCAGCTTTCTGTTTTACGTATGAGTTGGGAGCTTTTGGAAGGCTAGGCAGCGATGCAGCGAGCGAGGCAGTGACCAAGCAGTGGGTGCCAAGTGAACAGCGTGTGATTATGAGCTGTGTGTGTATGAGTAGCAGCTCGTGTGTACGAGCAGGAGCTCCGATCACGGCACCTGCAGGACGTGAGGCTTGGCAGTGGTGCCCAGCGCGCACTTCACCTGCCGACGCAGGCTGGCCAAGGAGCGCGAGGCGGAGGACCATCTCTTCGGCGACAAGGACAAGTTCGTGACGGCCGCGTACAAGAAGAAGCTGCAGGAGGACCAGAAGTGGCTGGCCGAGGAGCGCGTGCGCGAGGCCGCCGAGAAGCGCGACTCCGTCGTGTCGCGCGGCCACATGGGCGACTTCTACCGGCGCGCACATGCTCGCAGCCGCGATGGCTTTGCCGTGCTGGAGCGGGCGCTGTGGCGGAGCATGCTGTGGCTGCGCTTGGCGCTCACTTGCTCCGTGTCCTTGTATAAGGCTGGTATGCGGGACATGTTCGGGTCCGATGGACCGGAAGCATTCCAGCGCTGTCAGGAGCGTGCGTCAGCCGCGTCTGCGCGGCATGCGCAGGAACGTGCTCACCAACAACGCGGCGTTCGGGACGTCCCAGGCGAAGCAGCCCGCGCCGGCCGCCGACGCCGCCGAGGCTGCCGCAGCGCCGCAGGACAGCGCGTGGGAGGCCGCGCGGCGCGCGCGCGCGGCGTACGAGGCGCAGGCCGCCGCGCGGCAGGGCGGGCCGGACCCTGCCGGCGCCGCCGGCGCGGCTGGGGACCCAGCAGCAGCGCCGGCTGAGCAGCGGGGCTCGGCAGACCCTGCGGCCGCCGCTGCAGACGAGAGGGAAGGGCAGGCAGGAGGGGCCGCTGGCGAGGACAAGAGGGCGGCAGAGGCGGGTAGCAGGACAGAGGCGGCAGCCGGCGCTGAGGCAGGGGAGCAGGATGAAGGCGCAGCGGCTGCGCTGCCGGCGGAGGCGCCGGTCGACAAGGCAGCCAAGGCGGCGTCTGCGCGCGAGCGCTACCTGGCGCGCAAGCGCAAGGTGCCAGGGTAGGGGCTGCTGGGGCGACACGGCGTCGTGCGTTGCGTTGTCTCCTGCGCGCTCGCAGCCCTGCTCGCCGGCACTGCAAGCGCCTCACGTGCCTGGCACCGCATTAGTGAGGCTGCATGAGGATGCTCTGTGCTCAGGAGTGCAAACGCTTGCGCGTGCTTTGGGAGCATCAGAAGTTGTACAGTAGCGATGGTGCACCTGGCAAGCTTTGCAAGGTGTTTGCAAACGCACTAGCCTGCAAGCTTGGCTTCTAGAGCTGCACCTTCTTGCCTTTGCGCTATGCAGCCGCCACAGGTCCCTGTGATGGCCATCCAAGGTGCTCGCAAGTAGCGCAATTCCAAAGTGCCCCACAAACATGGACCATGGCGGCTTCCATGCATTACACACCGCAAACGGGTACTGTAATGAGTGAGCAGGGCATATTGACATGCCTTTGTCTCCTTTGTCAAGGTTCAGTGGGCATCGCCCGAGTGAGAGACACAGCATCCGGCCGCCAGCGTTGCCATCAAACGCCAAGCATTTGACGTTCGGGGAGCCCCGAGAGCTGCAACCACCAGCTTCGCTGACATTTCCAGAGTGCATTCTCCGCCGCGGTGCTCCTGGTGCGGCAACCTTGAGCTTGACAGCATGGAAGGTGGCGAGGTCTCAATGATGCGAGACATGATGGTTGTGCATCAAGAGAAGGGCCTGCGCGCACGCACTAAGGACCTTACAATCAAGGAAGCCTGGGCTACAATGCACACGGCGCGCTGCACAAGCTCCCTCGTGCGTGCACTTGTTTGGGAAAAGTGAAGAGGTGACAACAGGTATGGTGCATTGTCAGGAGGCCCAGCAGACCATCGACACGATCAAGTCGCGGCTGCTGCACCTGCACAGCGTCCCGCAACCCCCGGGATACCCGGGATACGCAACGCCCTCAGACAAGGACCTGGAGAACCAGCGCAGCAGGCTGGTGATGTGTTCAATGGTAGTCAGCCTGAGGAAGGCTCTGGTGCGGGGACTCGCACACGCTGCCAAAGGCAGGAAGCCGCTGGATTTTCGCGTCCGGCGACTGCTCTCAGAGGTCAACTACTGGGTGCGCGCTGTGCTTGGTGGATGCTGCATTGCTACATACAACCTGTGCAACACGCGCATATGCCACCTATGAGACGCAGCATACTTGTGACCTGCGCCCCTGCGCTTTGCCGGTACTTCTTGCAGAGTGTTCCTCGTGCGTCTGCGCAGAGCGTGCTGCAGCGCTTCGTTGCAAAGCTGCTGCACGATGTCATGAAGAACAGCGACAAGGTGGACAGCCTGGACCTGCGCTTCATCATCGCTCACCTGCTGCCACCGGTTCTGGACTACTGGACCGCGTTCCTGGAGTGCATGCCCGCGGCGCACCAACCACCCCATGCCGACTTGTATCCAATGGAAATGGAAATAGATGCTGACGTCGTGTACATGCAGTACATCCTGGTGAGCGTTCATTGACTGGCATGCATGCTCTCTTGTGAGGGGTGTTTGCCATGGCGAAGTGCATAGCTTCCTCCGCACAGGTAGCCCATGAGGAAGCAATGGTGTGGCATGACGAGGGAATGTGCTTGCATGCCTTGCAGACCTGTGCTGCCTGCTCTACGCATAGCGCTGCTTGTTGCCGCTCCAATGCAGGGGAGGTCCCTTACAGGACGTCCTGCAGGGCGTTATGGTCATGCTGGCCAAGGCTGAGTTCCCAGAGTCCTCGCTCGCCCATGGCCCATGGTCTGACACCGCTGGCAAGGACCTGCTGCTCATCTGCAGCCCCATGCCATACATCAACAGCTTCATCGCCTACTTGGTCGAAGGGGCGCATCATGGTGCGCGGCACATTCGCACTGGGTTTGCATCAGCATGGTGCAAGGCATGGGTGAAGCGCTTGGTGTGATGGCACATCCGCAAACAAGTGCAGCAAATTGCGCTCCGCGCTGGACACACACTGCGTGCACAAAACTGTGCATGGCACTGTCTCATTATGCGTTCTGCGGTGCCGATATTGCAGATCTCTCTGTGTGCAGCACTTCACCTACACCTGTTATATGCTTATATAATATAAAAGCATATAAGTAGGCCTGGGACACATCTGATTTGATACAATAGTTTGACGGAATAGTTGTCCTCCCAGGGCACATGCAGCACAGGATGCTGCAAACTCAGCTTGCTGGCGCAGGAGATCACGGCAGCGAGTACACCGCCATCGCGCTGATGTGCCAGCTGGTGCAAGCGGCACCGCGGCTCGCACAGCTCATGGCGGCGCCCGGCGGCGCTCTGCGCGAGCTGGTGGAACTGGCGTCTGTCGCAGAGGGAGCAGATGACGAGCTGCCGCTGGGCCATCGCTCCGTATACACCACCCTGCGCATCGTGCACAGCTTTGCGCGCGCGCTGCCTGACCCACAGGCACGCGACCCTCCCAAAACCGCAGTGCACAGCAACCGCAAAGCGAAGCAGCCGCTTGTGTGTGTGCGCACCCTGCGCACGAGGTACACGCTTGGAGAGCATGCGCGGCAAAGTGCTTGCCCCAAATTGCCTAAGCAAGCACAGCTTGCCCAAGCAAGCACAGTTTGCAACCGAACAAACTGCAGCCTGTCAAACTTGTGGGGAGTGCGGCGCTGTAGGCTGCACTGGCGTTTGAGGAGGAACTGAGCGAGCAGCCCGGCCAGCCGCGCTCTACAATCATCGCGCGCCTCAAGCAGGCTGGTGCCAGCGTATGGCTGCCGCACCGGCTCAACGTGCTGCTCACGCGGCTATAGTCCCCGCCTGATCCATTTGTACCGTACATCCACCACTCAGATGCCACAAGGCTGGAGTACATCCGGCACATGATGCCGCGAGTGGGCTGCAGCCATGCAGCGTGCACCACGGTGGATGGGGATGTGGAGAGCGCACTGCCGTTCAAGTACTGCAGCAAGTGCAAAGAAACCATGTACTGCTCCCGCGAGTGTCAGAAAGCGGCATGGCGTACCCACAGGCCACGCTGCGAGAATCTAGTTAAGTATGCAAGGTCGTAAGCATTTGATGCGCATGGGGCTATGTGGCAGGAAACCTGCCTGCCACGCTTATGGATGGCAGCCCGGCTAAGGCAACTTTTGGGCACACCAGGCTCATGGGCAGCAGTTACAATCAAATAGGAGCTGTGATAGACTGCGGTCTTGCTCCCCCAAAAAGGATGTAATGCTTCGTGCTAGCGGCGGTGGTCTCCATCGAGGGTGCAGGCCGTCAGACCATGCGACGAGGATGAAGCTGGTCTGAGCGAGGGCCCTGCCGCTCAGCCACTTGTGTCGGTGGAACATTTGTCATAGGTGCACTGGGGGCGTCTGGACACTTCATGCCGATCATGACCCCGCTGAGCGTCAGGGGGGAGCAAGAGCTGAAAGGTAAGAGGTTTACCTTGCCTGTCAAGGTTGTGTGCATGCCTGCTGTCCTGTGTGCAATTTTGTGCTACTTTGGGTGCCGCATGCCTGTAGGACTAGTCTGCCGTATATGTATACCTGCCAGCGCCACAAACCTCTACCCCATTACACAGGGATCCTGGCGGCACAAATTCAACAACTTTGACTTTTGACATCTTGCATGCAGGGCCCCTGTATGTCTTGGGGAAAGTATTTGCATGGTGTGCGAGCTGACATGCGCCTCACGTACTACCTCTTTATGCTCTTTCTGATAGATATGAATAGACGTAGATTTGGACGCGCCCGACCTCACTTCAGACAACATCGCCAGGGGCAAGCTCAGCCGTCGTGCCATAATAAGTTGATAATGCAACCCAGCTTTTTTGTTCTGGGTGCAAAGTTTGCAGAGGCAACTCACATGTTGAACCCTAGCTCTTTGGTAACAAGCGTTGACATGCACAGCACGCGCAGAGCAACGCCAGGCTCCCCGTTGCGCCTGCAGGAGAATCTGTCTGCACCTGCAGGCATGGAAGGCGGCGCGCCTGCCTGGTCAGGCCTGTACAACTTCTGTAGCCCAGCCTTTTCAGACATGATGGTGCGGGCGTTTGAGGACGGTCTTCGCGACAGCATAAGGGAAGGTCTCATTCTGCGAGCCTGGTCTACGGCTGATCAGGCACGCTGATGCTCCACTTCAGCTGCAGAGCCGCACTCTAGGTGTACACTCACTGACAGCTGTGGTGTGCTGTCTGAAGGTGCAGCCGCCAGCGCCACACTTGCTCAAGGCCTGCCACAAGTCGCAGCTGCTGAGCCTGCTGCCAGTCCCGGCCGCCTCGGGACGCGCGCTGCCCGCAGCACCACCGCAGGATCTGCAGCGCCGCAGGCTTTCTATGCAGTCTATGACAGTCAGCCTGAGGAAGGCGCTGGTGCTGGGCGCCGGAAAGCGCTCACTCCGTGGCCAGAGTCGGCCACCAGAGCTCTCCTACTGGGTGCGCACACTGCTGTTTTGGACACTGGATGACAAACCTTCTCTATATGCATAGCGTATGCTAGCGGCGAGCTGCAGCACACTCCTGGTCAGCATTACCTCCGTCGAGACACGACACGTGTATTTGCGCAGAGCGTGCTGCAGCGCCACTGTGCGAGGCTGCTGTACGAGGGTATGGTCCACAGCAACCAAGCTGCCAGCCAGGACCTGCGCTTCGTGACTGTCCACCTGCTGCCGCCGGTCCTGGCCTACTGGGTCGACTTTCTGAAGCGCGAGCCCGCAGCACGCGAGACGCCCCGCGCCGCAGGACCCGTCGCATACATCGAAACGGACGACGAGCACATGTCCAACACCCTGGTAGGCCTCACTTGGGACATCAGGCCCCAGTGCAAGGCACTCTGTCACGCATGGGCGCATGGCGGGCCTCGCTTGCAAGCGGCACGCGAGCACGAGCCGCGCTGCGGCATGGCGCGGCGGCGTGCGCGTTCTGTCCTGCAGCTGCACCTTGTTGGCTTTGCGCAAGCGCTGCAGGACATCACCACGGAAGGATGTCAGGCCCTACAAGCGTGCAGGAGTTCTTGGGCATGCTAGCCAAGTGCCAGGGCGAGGACCTGCTGCTCGCCTGCCGGCCCCTCGCCTTTATCACAGGCTTCATAGCCTACAAGACTGAAAGCGCGCGCTGCGGTGCGTCCTTCCTCGGGCGCACCAGTTCTGAGCGAGGCTGCCGTGTGCATGCGGTCTGTGGTAGTCTGGCGCACCTGCAGAGAGCCCAGCATGCGCGCTGGGCGCACCTTGTGCACCCGAAAACGACACAACCTTGTGTTGCGTTCCTGTGATGTCTGGAGCTTACCGCCTGTTCGCATGCAATGCTTGTGCAGCACAAGGCGCTCTCTGCGTGGGTAGGCATAGCAGCTGCACTCACATCGCATCGCCTGCATCCAGAGCTGCCCGTCCCAAAGACACGCAGCGCGGGGTGCTGTCAACCTTGCCGTCTGCCGGCGCAGGAGACCAGGACAGCACCGACGTCAACCAGTGCATTGCAGCGACCTGCCAGCTGGCGCTGGCCGCGCCAAGGCTCGCCCAGCTCATGGCGGCGCCCGGCGGCGCTCTGCACCAGCTGGCGGACCTAGCATTCGCCGTGTGCAATGTCACGACCGTCCTGCGCATTATGCACAGCTTTGCGCACGCGCTGCCTGACCCGCAGGCGCGCGGCCCGCCACACAGCATCTACATACTGCCAGGGCATGCCGCTTGGGACTAGGCATACTCTCAAACGCACAAAAAATTGGCGTACATGTATGTGAGCGTGTTGCCATATATGCAGATGTGTCTGCAGGCTAATCCTGGTAGGTGAGGCGCGCTGGGACGGTGCCTGCATTCTCATCGTCAAGATTTGCAGGGCGTGCGTGGAGTCGAGCAAGGCTGCATTGCCTGCAGCCTCCCTGTTCAGGTGGCCAAGCATTGATTGTTAAGCGGCGCGGCTAGTGTTCTGCGCCTTGCTGGCGCCTGTCCATCCCTGGGCTGTGCAGCGCACAGGCGGCCCAGGCCTTCGAGGAAGTGCTGGGCGAGCCGCCCAGCCAGCCGCTCCCGATGCTCTTGGCGCGCCTGGAGCAGGCCGGCGCGAGCGCGGGGCTGCCGGGCCGGCTCAGGCAGCTGCTCGCGCGGCTCGAGGCCCTGCCTGGTCCGTCGCAAGCTCCAGCGGGTCGCGACGACGCTGTCCCCGACCTGGCGGCTGCCCGCGACCTGGAGCGCATCAGGCTCTCGCTGCCGCAGGTGGGGTGCAGCCATGCAGCGTGCACCACAGCGAAAAGTGCTGCAGAGATGTCGATGCCAGTTAAGACCTGCGGCCAGTGTATGGTTGCCAAGTACTGCTCCCACGAGTGCCAGAGAGCCGCACGGGGCGTGCACAAGTTAGAGTGTGCAAGGCTGGCCAAGGCTTCAAAGAAGTGAGCTGGGGCAAGGCATGTCATGCGAACGGGCGCTGCGCTGCAGGCGGCCTGCCTGCCATGCAACTCAAAGGCTGGGCCGCAACTGCAGACGTCCAATACATGGGAGAGCTTGTTATGAATCTTCATGCCAAGTATCAGCATGTATGCTCGCCAGCGGAGCTGCTGTTCAAAGTACGCAAGCATTTTGCCCAGAGCAGTAGCCTCCCATGGGATCCAAGGGGCAGGACGGCGGGTTTGTGCCCGGACTACCCTCCGCTGCCGCGCAAGCGTGTGAACGCAACAAGGATACAGCTGATGGGTACCTTCAGGGTACATGTATTGGGGTTATCAACATGGTGCAATGCTCCTTGCCAGTAGGATGTCCGGTGGGGATGTCCTTCCATGGCTTCATGCTCGCAGGGTAATGGTGTTTGGTGTGGGAGGTCCCTGAAGGGCGGGGAATGCACATGAAGATGATTTACAGCCTCCTGCGCCCATGCCTGCTTTGCTCACGCTAGTCGCATCTGTGTGTGTTATGTTATACCGTGTCTCCGGCATTTTCTCTTGTGTCTGAGTGTGCCCTTGTATGCTGTTATCATGCACCTGCTGCACCGCATGCATGCCTTTGTAACCAGTAACCTCACCATGGTCTAGGTCACTGAGCTCAATGCTCACACAAAGCTTGGTGTGGCTGCAGCGGAGCTTCGTGTTGTTTTTCAAGTGTGCACCAGTAGGTTGTCTGTGCGGTGGTGCAGTTGCGCACAACGCACGCTACTGGTGTCAGCTCGTAACCACAGCTGACTCAACCAACCAGGCCGGGGTACACAGCTGAACTGGCTCGGGCATGTTCTGTGGTGCCCTGGTGGCAGCCTGGCTGCTGGGGTGCCTCACAGCTTGCTTAGCCATCACGTCCCTGCAGGCGCGTCCCGAGTCTTCCGTGCACAATGTTCGCTCCTCTCGTCTGTGGGTGTCGGCACACTGAGCACCCACACTCGCAGGTGCCTTACCAGCACAAGGCGGGCGTTTCGGAGCTGTACCTCAGCAGAGGCTACAAAAGCTGCCCGCATGTCCACTCACAACTCGGCTGGCTGCACCTGCACCGTCAGGTGTTGCTCTGGTGCAGCTTTGCTGTGGCTTTGGGCTCAGCGCCCCTGATCACTGCACCATCTTGCTATATACGTCACCATGCGCAGGTGCACTGCCATACCCTTTTCCAGGAGAGCCTCAGCAGGCTGCAGGCGAGCCCGCCCGCAGGCCCTGTGCCGGGCGTGATCCCAGAGGAGCTGCGTGAGGAGTTTTTGTTGGGGGGCCATGTCAACCTCACGCTGCAGTACTGGGACCAGCGCCATCATGGCGAGGTTGTGCCCTACAACTGGACAGACTCAGTGCTGGGTGCGCGCCCAAGCTACCGTATGGACAGTTCTGAAGAGGCAGGTGCATCGCTTGCTGCGGCGTCCCACTGACGCCCAGGCAGTAATGCGCACGGCAGTCCTCTCTCGGGGTATGGAGCTGCCTCACAGCAGGCCGCTTTTGTCAACGTAACCCCTTGAGAAGCTCTGCAAGTGCTCACGAGGGCGCAAGCCAGCATGCACATAGACAAGGGGCGCCGGCTGTCCTGTGCACTGAAGACTGGCTCTGTGGCGCGCCGTCGCTCGGCACCCTTCTCAAAGTGCCCGTCACGCCCGCTGTGCGCGCAGCAGAGGGGCCGCTCATGCTCGCCAGCTTGACAGTCCGTTTGAGGAGCCTGAGTCGATCAGTCCATGCACCAGGCCCTGTCGTGCGGGCCTCGGCCTGGTGTCCGGGCACAGCGCGTCAGCCCGCCCGCAGCGCGCGCGGACGCAGCGGCGCGGCGCGCAGGGAGCTACATGCTGCGCGCGGCGGCAGAGGACGGCTTTGAGGACGTAGCGTACTCGGAAACCGCGCTGGTGTACCAGGCGCTGGAGGACTTTCCCGTCGCGGGGCAGGCCGGCCTCGTCGTCGGCTCCATCATGCCCTGGGCGGAGGCGATCCTGTTCGCGGCAGGTGCGCGCCGCACGCACCGGCCGCCTGCCCCATGCAAATAACCCTAAGTCAAATGCATTCAGGGCCGCTGTTCTGGGCCGTTCGGCCAAATCATCATGTCGAAGCTTGGGCGCCTGGTGGTCTTAGACCAGGCTGCAGTGCACTGCGGCTCAGCCCCTTTGAAATTCTTTACGGAAGGCGTTAGAAGATGCAGTGTAAGTGCCGCACGTTGCCGCCTTGCAGCCGGCACCGCACCGCAGCTGCGGCACACCGGCGAGCACACCGCGCACGCATCAGACACTCGCGGGCGTGCCTCTGTGCGGGCTCTGATGTGCGGGCGGCCGTGCGTGTGTGAGACGGCAGAGCTTGGGAAATCAAGCAAGACGAGGCTGCGCACGGGCGAAGCGCGAGCGGGCGCCGGCAGCGGTTGAGCAGATGCTGCTTGCGGGCGCAGGCGCGCGCGAGGTGACCACGGTAGAGTACAACCCGATCGCCTCGCGCTGGCCCGGCCTGAGAACCCTGACGCCGGGGCAGCTGGCGGCCGCGTTCCTGGCCGGCGACGTGCCCGAGGCGCGCGGGCGCCCGCGCGCGGCCCGCCCGCCCTTGCTCAAGGTCTTATCTCTGGGACGGCTCTCGGTGGTGGGTTTGTCATGGCGCGTTAGCGCCATGCTGGGCAGTGCTCTGCGTCTGCTCTGTAAATTTATGCTAGGCTTGCATGCCAAGTATAATACCTGTGAGCACAAGCATTTAATAAAGCTCGCTACAGAAGACCCCAGAGCTCTTTGCTCACTGCGCGCGCACGGGCGCTGCGGCAGCCTCCCCAGGTCCATGCGACGAGCGTGTGTGCATGGGCTGGCACGGTGCACGTTACACGCGCGCTCGTGCGCGCGCAGATGGACTTTGCGTTCTCCTACTCCAGCATCGAGCACAACGGCCTGGGCCGCTACGGCGACCCGCTGGACCCCAACGCCGACCTGCGCGACATGGCGATGCTGTCCTGCATCGTCCGGCCCGGCGGTGCGGCGCTCATCCCGCCGCCGCCGCAGCCCCGCTCTGCGGTGTGAGCAGGGCCATGTGCTGACTTTCGCCTATCCACAGAGGTATCCACATAGGTGCCCCGGTGCCGCATAGCAGCACCATATGACAAAATAATGGAGGAAAAGATTCCAGGTCGGGCAGGGCCCCAGGCAGCCTGGCGCGCGGCAGGGCTGCTGTACCTGGGCGTGCCGTTCGGGGCGGACGCGC
>JAABUH010001653.1_pt1 | contig 23818 bp, 38 predicted proteins | sample 5559121 | NCBI WGS metagenome assembly JAABUH01 (sample SAMN10711871, study PRJNA513364) | rock metagenome | isolation source: Antarctica rocks | place: Antarctica: Victoria Land, Battleship Promontory nord | collected 2015-12-28
CAACAGTTTGCGCATCCACAGCTGGCATGCCCCCAGTGCATGTTGCATTGTTTGCTCTGTGGCCGCGCCGCGCCACTCTATGCCCTGCAGAGTGCTTGCCCCGCTGAGGTCTCTGGGGTGGCCCACAAGACAACCAAGCAGGGACGGACCAGGCTGCAAGAGTGCTCGACCAGCACCATCCAGTGCTGTGCGCACGACAAACACGCTGCAGCTGATAGCCAGCGGGTGGAGAGTGTCAGGATGCAGCGCACGCAGTCTCGCCCGTGTTCTAGGTCACCCATCCACACCAGGACACACAGTTGACCACTCTTTTCGCACACCGATCACCAGTAAGTTGTACAAAGCTCACACCGCTGTCACCCCGTCCGTGCTGTAGTATTGCATGCCATGCTGTCTAGCTGTCCTGCCAGGCCAGGACGGAAATGGCGTACTGAGAGGCCCCAGTTCCTTCGCCTGCACCCACCCAGATAGAGACAGAACAAAGAATGACATGCACCTGCCCATGGCCCGCGGGGCACCAGCAACTGTGGCTGCAAGCTCACCCCATCCTCCTTCACCACACAAAGGCAGCCAGAAGCAGAAATAATCTGATAGAGATGGGAAGATGCACTGCATGCCAGAAGTGTCACTGCAGTGGGCTTGAGGCTGGCACCTGCATCATTTCGTGCCTTCTTGCTGCAACTGGGGGATCCAGCAGTGGCAGTGGGTGCCCAAGAGGCGCGGCGCACTCGCCCAGGTACGGGCTGTTGATGTCGCGGCCCTGCTGCGCACAGAACGCCTCAATGTCCATTCACAGTGCTTGGAGCAGTATAACGTCAACAGCGCGCAGCCACGCAGCCTACCAGGCTCTGCAACACAAGCAGGCACTGGGCAGGCAGCTGGCATGTCAGACTCAAGGCTGCAAGGGCGGTGCAGCCACACCCGGATCCTTCAACTGGGCGGCGTCAGGTGTCATTACGAGCACAAAGCATGGCTGCATTCTCCTGTGATGCAAACGGTGTGCGCATGGCTGGCCGTGGTGCCGGGCGCGCACCAGCAGCTGCTGCGCCTGGTTGGCAGCCAGCCAGCGCAGCGCCTGCATGTACAGCGTCCCGCCCCCGCCCGGGCGCAGGCTGGCGTCGCCCCTCAGCAGGGCTGCGCCGGCTGTGGCCTCCGCAGCACTGGGACCCCCGCCAAGCTCCGTGACTGGCGAACCCACGTTGTTGATCGGGAACGGGCCTGCAGCCACGCAGGCTCGTCAGCGCTGCCTGTTCCCCGGCTGTGCATGGCGTGAAGCGGGCTGCCCGCGCATGCACACGTCGGGCAGGCAGCCATCAGCCCAGTCCATCACGCAGCGAGACATAGAAGCGCACCGCTTTGGGCAAACACGTGCAGGGCCTGTCACGGCGTTGCCAGACAGGCAAGTGCCTTAATGGTGGATGCAGGAGCGGTGTGTAAGCCCTTGTCTTTCAACCAGTCATGCAGCTGGAGGCCATATGCGCGTGGCAGGCTGAAACAGTACTGGCGCACCGCCCGCAGCAGCCGCAGCCGCGGCGGCCGGCGACGGCGGCGTCCCGACCAGGCTTCCGCCTTCGACGCTGCCGCCAAAGCGCCCGCTGGCGCCGCTCGGGTCAGGCGGGCCCCAGATGTTGGGCGCTCGCTTGGGAATGCCAATGGGGAGGCTGTGCGTCTTCCCTTGCAGCGGGTGAGCGATGAGGTTGGGCGCCATGGCTGCCAAGCCTGGCCCAGGCTGTGGCGCACCAGCGCCCCTCGCAGCCACTGCGCCTGGCTCGCCATCTCGGCTGCCCGGCTCAGCGCGAGCCACGCCGGGAGCCGCGCCAGCGCAAGGCAGGGAGGGGCTGCTGTGCGAGCCGGCTCCCGAGCCGGACTCCGGTCCGTCCAGCGCAAACCCGGCCGCGCTCAGCGCGGCGGCGGCGGCCGCAGCTTCGTCGCCCGGCACGTCGCACGCGTAGTCGCCGAGACTCTGCGCAGCCCCGCCTCGCACTTCCCCTATGACACAGGCGCCGGGGCCGCCTGGGTGACTCCCGCCCGCGCCCGGCACAGCAGGCTGCCGGTAGCCGTGCACGTCACCCAGCAGGGCCTCCGGGTACCCGCACGTGGCCGGTGCAGGCTGCACGCCGCCGTCTGGGCCGGCAGCGCGCGGCTGCGTGCGCGGCTGTTGCGTGTAGCTGCATGCGTCCAAGGCCCTGGGGTGCGCCTGGGACGGCGCGCCCAGGTGGCCGACAGCAGGTTGACCATGGGCTGAGCACCCAGCAGCCAGTGCCCCTGCGCCAGAGGCATGCCCGCCGTTCCAGGCAGCGAGAGATACGGCCATGCGCAGGTCGCGCCCCCCTGGGGCCTCCGCAGGCTGCTCCGCGATCACCTGCGGACGCCAGGCGGCCAGCCCAGCCGCAGCGCCCCCCGCATCGCATCCCGCCAGGCCGCCAGCCCGGCCGCCCGCCATGCACGCCGCCAGGTCTCCGGCGCGCACCCAGCTGGGCCCCGTGGCGGCCGCCGCGAGCTGCCATGCCAGGATGCCTTGGTCGCGCTCGGCGGCCCACAGGCCGCCTGCCTGGCCAGCGCCGATCCCCGGCACGCTGCTGCCGCCGCGAAGGCGCAGCTCAGCCAGGTTGGCGAGCGTGAGGTCGCCGCCGGCGGGCATGGAGCTGCTGAGCGGCCGTGGCAGGGCGGGACGGCGCGCGTCGACCGCGCGCTCCTCGGCGATGCTCATCGCCTGGATGGGCTGCGCGCACAGGCGGCCACCTCTTGCACACCGCGGCCACAACAAGCATTCCTAGAGGAACGATGCCAGCACACACTCCGCTGCTCCGCGTCACTCCCTGACACCAGGCATTGCATGTCATGCCCAGAACAGTTGCGGAGCCTTTCAGGTGCATGCATGCCAGTCACCAGCATGTCTGGCTCTCCCAGCAAGCATGCCGAAGGTCCACAGCGGGCCAGCAGCGCGGTGAGGTGTCACAACGTGCGTGCCACAAGCACCATTGTGATCATTGTCATTCGCAGGCTGATGCTGGCGAGCGCGCCGCAGCAAGCTGCTTATGGCATGATCCGTGATGCCCTGCACTGTTGCAACGGAGCTCGTCCTGATTCATCTGGGTGCCAGCCGCGCTGCGTGGGAGCACACCCGGCCGCGGATGGCGCGCTCGGACAGCGCGCACGCGAGCTGCGCGGCGCGCCAGTTGTCAAAGGTGACAAAGCAGTAGTTGACGCGCTTGAGGCCCTTCTTGCCCGGGAAGTAGATGTCCAGCACGTTGCCCCACTGCCGGAAGTGCGCCGCGATGTCCTCCTCCTGGGAGCGTCGGCCCACGCAGCAAGGTGAGGTGGGGCCTACCCGATGGTGACAGGCATGGCAAGCATGCCAGGATGTGCCGACTTGCACGGTGCTGCAGCACACAGCAGCAGACTGCCTACTGACCAAACTGTGCCAACAAACTGCTCATCATGCTGGCAAGCACTTGCCAGAAGCACACGGGCATGGGGGCTCACAGAACAGCACAAAAGGTAGCAGAATTGGCAGGCTTCTGCTTGGCGAGTGTGCCAAGATCACCTGCACATCGTCCGGCACGCCCCCCACGTACAGGCGCGGCCCGCGTCCATGCCCAACCGCGCTGTTGCCGCTGCCGCCAGAGCGGTTGCAGCCGTCGAGCGGCAGTGCGGTGTCAGCATTGTGCATGCGCGGCGAGGCGCCGGCGCCGGCAGGGCCGTCCGCTGGGCCATCGGCTACCACCTAGACGCATGCACACCCCTTGTGCTTCACCAGGTGCTTGCTGCAACTCCTGCTGTCACAGGCACTGCTGTTTGGCAGAGACTGCGGATGGCAAGGCGGACTCCTCGCGTGCTACATGCGTTGCTGCCTCCGCTACACCCCAGAGACTGACAGGTGGATAGGCAACTGGAGATGCAGCACATGCAGGAGGCATGGTGGACTGTACATATCTGAGCCACAGGTCAAGTACTGGCGCACCTGGCGCTCGTCGCCCTGGTAGTCGGGCCGCGGCCCAGCGCGGTTGATCTTCACGCGGATGCCGTCCACCACATGCTCTGGCTCCTGGCCGCACGCCCAGGTTTGACGACATGCTGGGCAAAGAGGCAGCTCAGCTGGCAGGGCGTGCACAGGGCGAGTCGAAGAGAGCCTCCTAAGGAAACTAAGGTAGTGACAGCCCAGCAATGCACACAGGATAGGTCAAGCCTATCCGGTAGCAACACGCAGCGCCATCAACAGGCTGCTGACAGTGGCGCGCAGCCGATGCAGGCGCCATACTGACGTTGGACTGCCATGTTCGCATCATGAAGCGAGGCCACCTCGCCATGGGCATGCAGCAGTGCAATGCAGGCATGCAGCACAGCTGCACGGACTGAGCGCAGGTTGCGGCCGAGCATGGAGGACGACGCCTGGGCGCCCCACCTGCAGGACGCGGTCAAGCTCCGCCTCGGTTGCGAAGGTGGTGAACCTGCGGACGCCTCAGCGTCATACTACCACAGCCAGCTCGCAAGCGCGAGCACCGCTGAAAGAGCAAAGGCACCAGGCAGGGAAGCATTAGCAGCTGGTGCATTGCATCATAGGTATGCAGCACAGGCGTGGCACCAGTTGGGCACACCCAAAGCCTTTGTTGCGTCCGCTTTTATGCCTGCGCCAGCGCTCGGCCCAATGTGACAACAGAATAGCAGCGCGCGTGCTAAAAGATGAAGCATGCGCAATGTAAGGACCTGCCTGGGAAGGTATACATCCAGGACGCTGCCATACTGGCTGAAGTGCCGCTGCAGCTGCTCCTCTGTCAAGATGTAGCCGATGTTCATATCTGTGCACCGCGCGCAGTACACCCGCTTTAAGGAAGTACAGGGGCAGAAAAGCGGCTGCGACTAGATCACCAAGAAAGGGCTGTCAGGCTGCCTGTAAGCTGAAGAGCGCACATATGCGGTGCTTGCCCGCCTTCCGATACATTGCGCCCCGTGTACCCAGCAGCACTGCGCGCAGCTGGGAAGCGCCAGGCTAGAAGCGAATTATGTCATCAGCAGCCTGGGCAACTACGCTGCCCCAGCACCCCTGCTCGCGTCCTGGCGACTTTGCAGTCATTGCTCAATCCCTGTTCACAGTGTTTGGGCATGCATTTTCAGAGCATCATGCCTACTTTTTACACTACTGTAGGGTTCATTCAGGGAACCACATGCATTTTCCTGTGCAATATGATTGTACAGGTGCAACATGATGTATGAAAGTCAAACTGACCAGAGCTGACCTGCAGGGAGTGCAGCAACAAATGCATACCAACAGTGCTTATCAGCAATATATGCGATGTGACTAACAGTGCGGCCGGGCTGGCTGGCTGGCTGGGGCGGAGGTATCACACGTGTAGGACGAGATGCGTAACAGACCGGCAGGCTGTGCTGCAAGTGCGTGGGCGCACGAGCGCGCCACACCACTATGTGAAGCACTGAAGCGGCGAGTGGGGCTCGGCAGAGCAGCAAAAACAGCAGCAGCCAGGCTGGTTGCCTGCGTACGCTCAGGGTCTGAAAACAGGAAACAAGAGCCAGCTCAAATGAGCAGATATGGGACATGTCTGTTTGTTGTAGCTACATCCTGATCAGTGCTGCGCGCCCAGACGGCAGCCCAGCTCAGGATGCCGGACGCGAGCGCGCCGGTAGGCACTGTGGCCAGACATGCATTGGTGGCCGGAGCTCTCTAAATTCGCCCCTTTGTCAGTAGCCTTCCCGTCCCCGCACTGCTGCTCACGCGCCGCGCCTCCTGACTACCCCAGCTTGCATCACATCGCCGCGCTCACCGCAGTCACAACCCCACTCTCTCGCATGCCATCGTACACAGGGGGCGCAGGATAGACGGCCCGGGCCAGATGTGTGCCCCTCACACTCTCTCAATCAGCGTCAACCTCCTTCCGTCGCAGTGCCAGCAGGGTACAAGACTCAAAAGCAACCTCATGACCAGACTACACTTCCTTCTCCATACAAGGGGGGAGGGGCCGCCCGCACTCTGCCGCAGCGCCCAAGGCGGCGCCGGGCGCTCCAACAGTCTCCCAACACAGCGTGAAACAGGCATACAAGCGGGGTTGATCGTACACTTGCCCGCCAGGGTGCAGCCACTTCGCACCTCTTGCACACGCCCTCAACGCCAAGGGCCTACTCTCCATTCACCCACTCCAGTCCTCGCCTGCGACATCAGGCAACGGCTGCTGCCTGAGCGCCCCGCAGCACGGAGCCACTCACTGCAGCAGCCCCCGCAGACCGGACACGGGCTGCACAGCGCGCTTACACCAAGCGTGCCAGGACGTCGCTGACCGGCGGCAGCGCATCGGCGCAACCAGGAAGCAAGCAGCGGATGGACGTCGTGCGCGACAGCGACATCGAGCGCCGCGGCGGCGAGGAGCCGGGCGAGGCAGCGCGCGGCGGCGCAGCGCTCTGCGGCGGCGAGCGCGGCGCCATCTCAAAGTCGGGCAGCTCGGCTGGCTCCTCCGGCTTGGCCAGCGACAGCTGCGCGGCCCACGGCAGGCACCGTTACGCGCTGCACTGACAGCAACGAGCACAGCTCAGCAAACAGGCTGGCTGGGACAATCCACACCATACGCGGTGGACAGCTGACTGCGCTGCCGGGAGCGCTGCCTGCATGCACAGGGAGCGCATGCATGTGCTGCATCAGAGCGTCACGCAGAGCAAGTGTGCATGCTGCCTGGCAAGGCGCTCTACAAACATTTGACGCCAAACCATCCTTGGCTCGAGCGAAATATTTGGAGTGAGCTGAGCGCCTGCGCTGCTCACGAGCTGCAACACAAGCGCACCTGCAGCTCGTCCAGGATGTTGCTCACGTACGAGATGACGTTGCCAACGATCTGGTCCTCTTGCGCGTGCGTGGAGACGACCAGCTCCAGCACGGCCAGCACGCCGTCCTCGGGCAGCGCCAGGTCATATACAGGGATGTATATCAGCTCCGAGACCAGCCGCGCGAGCGAGCCTGCCAGCGGTGTGCAGCAGCAGTCAGCGTGGGTGCCGCGGGCGCTAACAACGTGACGTGGGTGCCGCAAGAGCCAGTCACGAGCATCAGAGCCGTGCATGGGGACTATGCACGCAAGCACAGCCCGCCAAGAGGGCGCGCACTGTCAAGTTTGTTGCGCGGGTGCACGCTCTGCGGGATGATGGCGACATTCTGCACGACCTGCAGCGCGCCCGTGCTCCACACCTTGCCCAGCATGCCCAGCCCTGCCGAAGCGATGCCTTGCTCGCAGCTGCGGCGCGCACGCTGACACAAGTTGGCCACAGCAAGTCAACACCGTGCGCGCAAGCAGGTTTGAAACAGAGTTGAATTGCCCAACAGTGCTTCAGCCCGGCAGCAGCCCACCTGCAGCAACAGCCCGTTGCCGACCATGAACAACCCTCAGTGCCCACTCGCTGGAACCCACGGCTCATGTATGTCAACAGGGGCAGTGGGTTTCACATGACGCATAGCTCTGGGCGGGTTGGACGGGCAGGGGCCTTGCGCCCGCAAACAAAGGTCCCAAAAAGTAAACCCTTGTTGCGCACAATGCACCACTCCATTGCGCCCACCCCCCCCTCGACACACCTGCCGAGTGGGGCAGCGCGTCGCGCACCTCTTCACGCGGAACTGCCGCAGGCCCTCATCGTTGATGGCGCACGGCAGCGCGTCCGTGCTCAACACGACCTTCTGCTGGCCCTTCTTCTCCAATGCCAGCGTGTCGTCGCTGCTGGAGGCCCACACCTGCGACAGCAGCACAGAGCAGTAAAAAGGGGAAGCAATGAACATGCCAGATGGAAGGGCCCCGCCAGCTTTGCGTTGCCCCCGGCAGCTGTAGCGCTGGGCCTGGGCTGGCCCCTCTCGCTACTAATGCCCCTGGAGACGCTGGCCACGCCCACACGCGTGCAAAGTGCAACAGATATCTCCCTCACATCCCGTGTCGCCGTCAAACCCAGTGGGGCCCACCTGCACCACCGCCAGCGACTGGTGGAAGCGCCCGTTGATGGCTGACACCGCGTAGCCGAGCTTCTCGGTCTCGATTGCCATGCTGGGCGACGTAGGGCTTTTCAATGGCACAGCCTGAGCTGCCTGATACGTGCAGAAAGCTGTACACGGCCCTGGTGCAGGCACAGCGACGACGTAGCACGCAGCGGGGGTGGGTGGGTCGCTCGTGTGTGCACGCGGCGGGCAGCTTTTGTGAAGCTACTGTAGGGCTACAGTAGCCCTACGTATCCAGTCGAGATGGAGGAGCTGATCTTCCTCCACAGACATCAGGCAGTTGGAGTAATTGTTGGCAGCCAGAGCTTTATCAAGTTGGTGTTTTCCCTAGCACCTTCATGCGTGTGCCATGTGGGGGCAAGGAACAGGCTTCAGTGCACCGTGCCGACTCTGCATGTGCTGCTCGCGCAGTGCCCTGACGTGTGCACTGCAGGTCCAGGTGAGATGCACAGCATCATCTGCACCACTCTCATACAACCGAGGGTCACACACATTGTGCTCAGTGCCAAGCGTCAGGACCTGCGGCGCTGGCACTGTCAGAAGGCGCTGGCGCGTCCAGCGGCATACAGCCATGCAGGCAATCGAGCGCACGGCTGCACGCCCGCGCCCAGCGACGCCTTGCTCACAGCAGGACAAAGTCTTCCGCGGCGGCGGCGCTGCTGCGCGAGCCCAGCGGCCGCCCGCGCGTCTCCTGGTAGGCGATGCCCAGGTAGGCGGCTACCGCGCGGAAGCCGCCGCAGCGCTGCACTGCAGCCACCAGGTCGCGGCGCCCTGCGAGGCGGTCGCGCGTCGGCTCAGCAGTGCAATGTATTCAGGGCAGCAGAGGGGTTCAGGGCACCATGGCAGTAGTGGCTCAGCTTCAAATCCACCACATATGCACTGCGCGGACTCGCTGTTGGCGTGCACCAGGCAACAGGCAAGGCACCAGGCGTGCATACTCCCATCAGCACGCTACGCAAGGCTGTCACATAACGGCCGAAACGCAGTGTGTGTGAGACCACGCACCGAGCGACTCCAGCTGCGCGCGCGTGGGCATACGCGCGCCCGGCGTCACCGGCTGCAGCCCCATGCACAACGCCACCTTCGCCGCCGTGACCGCCATAAGCGGCGCGGGCTCTGTGCAGACTGGCGGCGGGCCTGCGCGGTCCGCCGCGGCGCGCGCAGGCAGGCGCGCGCTTGTGGCAGCGCCTGCGCTGGTGAGCGGCGAGGCGTCGTGCAGTCCAGGGTGCGCGGCGCCAGGGCGCGCCGCGTCCCTCCCGGCCGCGCCAGCAACTGCAGGGGGCCGCGCCGCCGCTGCTGACGCCTCGGCCGCATGCTGCCGCGCGGCCAGTGGCGGCCCTGCGCGGCTGTCGGGTGACCTGGCCGCTGCAGCCAGCAGAGGCTGCTCCGCTGGCCGGTCCGGCATGCCAGCGGCATGCGCGGCGCGCGGGGCAGCGCCCTGCTCCAGGGACCTGCCCGCAAGGCCAACCGAGGCCGGCGCCTCGCGCAGGCGTGCGCGCTCATCGGCGGCATGCGGGTAGCCCAAGTCCAGCGCGCCGGCCATGCGCTGGAAGCCGCCCATGCGCTGCGTCGCGGCCGCAGCCCACTGAGCAGCAGCTATGATGCACCGGCTGTGTGCCTGCCTGAAGGTGGTATAGCATCATGCCGGTCATGCCCGCCCAGCCCCACACGCATCCACAGTGGTTGGGTGGGTTGCCGACCTGGCAGGACATGCAGCCCTCTTATGAGCCTAAGAGAACCCTCCTGCAGCATCCGCTGCCGGCACCATGAGCTGTGAGGGGGCAAGCATGGGCCGCCAGGGCGCCAGCGCGTCGGCCAGCGCGCGCTGCCGGCTTCCCGGGCGCGCACCTCAATGCTGTAGACCAGGTCCAGGCAGCCAGCCTCGCACAGCTGGGCGCGCGTGGGCATGCGCGCGCGCTGCAGGGTGAGCGGCATGCATGCCTCCAGTCCAGCGCGCACGCCGGCCACTGTCAGACGGCGCCTGCAAGCCGCGCTCGAGCAGTGGGCAAGGCGCGCGCTCGTGCGCAGGCCGCGTCACGGCGGGAGCACGGGGCTGTGGCCGCTCGGCGCATGCGCAACGAGCACTCAGGTCAAGCCGCGCAGCACTCAAAACCACCTGCCGCGACATGTGCCGACGGCAAGCTGGCAAGCGTGCCATCACGGCACACGCTGCACGCACGGGCATCCTGGCGCGCGCCGATGTCGGCCATACAGCAGATGCGCGGGCGGGCTGCATGCAAGGTGCATCGTCTTCTCGCGAGCCGCTACTAGGTACACGGCAGGATCGGGGCAGGGCACAGGGTTGCTCTGGTGCCCGCACCAGGGCCGCGGCGGCAGGCCCAGGAGGCGCGCGACCTCCGTCGCGCCGCCCCACAGGCGGATTGCATGCACCAGGTCGCCACGCCCGGCCTGCAACAGCTCGCCCTGGCTCGGCAGCCGCTGCATGCCCACGCCCCCGCCGCCTGCCCCGGACGTCGACGCAACTCCATCTGCGGGCACACGCTCATCATACCCGCCTCCGCGAATGCGTGCTGCGCTCCCACCCGCGCTGGCGTGCCCTGGCTGCGGCACGGCATCTAAGCCATTGCCGCGACCGCCCGCCGGCCTGCAGCCTGGGCCCCTGCCGTCCCAGGCGCCGCCATGCCTGGCCGGGTCGGGTGCTTCCTGTGAATAGCTGGCGGGCACGCCCAGCTCAGCAACGTCCGGCATCCTGCCGTTTGCGCTGCCGCTGCCGCCGCCCTCCGCACCAGAGCGCCCTGGCTCATCGCTCGCGGCAGCCGCCGCAAGCGGCTGGGAGGGACCGCAGGCCTCGCCCGCGCCCTGCAGCGGCGCCGCGAGATGGCATGCCGCGGGCGCGCTGCGCGAGCACGCGCCAGCCGCTAACGCTTCCAGCTCGCGGCGCAGGTTCCCAAAGTCGGCCCAGTGGCCGTCCTCCTTGTGGGCGGGCTTCAGCCTGCGCTGCGCCCAGTCCCAGAGCTCAGCATCTGCATCCGGTGCGTGGGCTGCGCCAGCCAGCAAGGCCGTCGCTCTGGCACGCTGCCGCCGACTGAGGAGGCACGCACGAAGCAACAAGCAGGACGGAGTGGTGGCAGCAGAGCCTGACATCAGTGACCAGAGGAATGTAGGTAGCCCTGCACGAGGCCAGCAAGCGAGCAGACACACAAGGCAGCCGCGGACGCGCCCGAGGCGGGCAGCAAATCCCTGGATGCCGCCCAGGCTCGACACGGCGACGCACAGTGCGGCCGCGCCGCTGGCGCGCAGCTCGGCCTGCGTGGGCATGCGCCCGACCACGCCGCGCTGCGCCATCCAGCGCCGCAGCTCCGCCTCCACGTGCGCGTGGTCCTTCCAGTACCCGCTGCGCACCGCCATCGCGCTTGTAGAGCCCCCCATGGCAAGCGCATTCAGATCTTGCCCTCGGGCCGAGCGCGCGTTGTGACCCACCGCACATGTGAGCTGAGCAGGCCTCTGCGGCCTTTAAGGTGTCAGGACAAAAATTGCATGCCGGTGCACTTTCCGCAGCTGGTGACACGGGCGGGCCAGGGCCGCACTGAGGCTTGTTGGGCGCGCGGCCCCGCCGTACGACCTGCCGCTGGCCGTTAAAGATGCGGAATGTAAACAGCTCGCCTGCGCCATCCTCCGCTGCGCCGTCAGCGCGGCCGCGCGCGCCGCCGGCGCCGACGGACGCGGCCGCGCGATGGCCGCTGCCGCGCTCCAGCCAGACGGGGCGCCAGCCGCCCGCGCCGGCCTTGCGCGGCAGCGCGCCGGGGCCGGTGATGCGCGCGCCGTGGCGCCGCACAGGGCCGCCCGCCGCGTCGCACAGCAGCGGGCACAGCAGCGCCTGTGCCAGCGCGCGCTGCAGCCGCATGCCCGCCGTGCACCTGTGGGCGGCCGGATCAGAGAAGTGCAGCCGGATGTAACGCCCAGCACTGACTTTGAGTGCAACAGCGCCAGCGATCGCACGCCCGGCGTCCCGAAATGCGCTCTGTGGTGCATGTGGATTGCTTGAACTCCGCGCCTGCATCAGAATGCGACCACGGCAGGCAAAAGCAGCGAGCGCGCTCTGACCGAGGTCGTATACGTGATTTACATGCGATCGTCCCAGACCAAAACGGCGCTCTCAAGCCACTGACACCTCCCTCACATACTGGCAGTTGCACCTGTGGGCTGGGTACGGCAGCGTGGCCACAGCCGGTGCAAGGCGGGCAGGGGCCGCAAACAACGAGGCGGGGCGCGGCGGCGGGCATGCACACGGCGCGCGCCTGGAGTGCAGCTGGCGGAGGTGCGACAGCAGCCCCGCGCAGGCGGCGCGCAGGTGCGCAACCGCCGCGCGCAGCCGCGCGGCCTCGCCAGCGCCGCCGCTGTTGCCGTACAGCGGGTCCGCGATGTCGCCGCGGGGCGGCAGGCCGCCGGGCGCCGCGTGCGACGCGCCGGGCGCCGCCGCCGCGTAGGCGCCCAGCGGCTTGACGCGCGCTGCGTAGAAGCCGCCCGGGTTGATTGTGTCGAACACGGCCACCTCGCGCAGCACCTGCGCGCACACTGACCTCCAGTCTGCATGCGCGGTCAGCTGCACGGAAGGAGTCCATGCATTGCGCACGCCACGAGCGATGCATCACAGGAGCAAGTCTTGGAGTGTTGCAGTGTGTCAGGAAGGTCGTGCCCATCAAGCACAACTCTGCAACCAGAGCACTGTTAAAGCTTCTGCCGCTGGGTGAGCAGAAATGGAACGCAGGTCTGTGCGCGCGGCGGAGGGGCGCATGGGCGGACCTCCTCGCAGTCAAAGTGGTCCATAACGAGGACCAGGTCGAAGGCGACGATGTCGACAACCTCGTCAAAGGCCCGCGGCGTCCGCGGCGGCAGCGCCAGGCCGGCCTCGGCGGCTGCGGCGGCCACGCGCATGTCATGCCCGCCCGCGAAGGCCGGGCCGACCGAGGCGGACTCGATGCTGACGTCCAGCTCGGGCGCGCCCGCCAGCAGCTCTGCGAAGATCGCCTCCGCCAGCACCGACCTGCCGGCCATCCAGGCGCCAGGAAGGCCATATATGCATGCCCAGACTGGGCAGACAGCATTTCAACAGCAGAGGCTTCTTCCAATACAGCACGTGCACGTGCTCATGCACACGTGAACAACACCAGGCACCACAGGTACTGTTCCGTTCTAAAGAAGGGGGCGCACCGGCAGTGGTTGCCCTCGTCCACAAAGAGCAGCCGCGCGGTGGTGCTCCCCGCGCGCTGCCGGGCGGCCTCCGCGCGGTACGGCGAGGCGCGGAACACGGGCTGCAGGTACATGCCCGGCAGCGCGTCGCCCGCATCCCGCCCGAAGGGCGCGGGCCCGGCGCTCCGCTCGACGGCGGGGCTGGCGCCGCGCAGCTGCTGCGGCCGCGGGCGGCTCGCGTCCGGCGTCACAAAGCGCGCGGGCACCGGGAAGAGGTTGCCCGCGAAGTGCCCGGGCTGTCCCCGGGCGCAGGTGAGTCTCAAATGGACGCGCGCCTGTCTGGCTTGACATAGTCGACACACGCAGCCACGCCGAGCACTGGCAGTGTGCAAACAGTGGACACCATGGTGCGCAAGGCACAGCATGCACTGCTGCGAGCGACACACCTCGTAGAAGCCATCACATGTCCTGGGCAGCGACCGCACAACCGCAGAGGCTAGACCTTTGTCCCACTCCCCACCTGCAAGCCACGCCCTGTTGTTGTGACGGTGTTAAACAGAGGGCATGTAAGGTGTGTCAACGCAGCCCAGCCAGGGGTGCGGCAGCGACTCAGCACCTGAGCAGGGTGCTGCAGAGGGCGGTGCGCACCAGAAGGTTGGGCTTGTGGCTCCGCAGAGCGTGCCGCTGTGCATGCTGAGCCTGCAGAGCGGCGCGAGCACCTTGGGGCCCAGCAAAGAAGTCCGCCAGTGAGCCAGTGAGCCGGCCTGCATGTCCCACTGCACGCATACCTCAGCCTAGCGAGTATACCTGGGCCTGCTGGTCCCACTCCTGGTCAGCTTATGCACGCCTTGTCTGTGCAGACAAGACAGAGGGGCATATCTGTTAGGTGTGAGGGGCGAGCCCCTGATGGGGAACCAGCTAAGAACTGCTTAGCAGCGCTGCAGTTCTAATTCTTATGTGCGCTGCGCACACATAGCAAGAAAAGAATGCGTTCAATCGTGCAAGGCATACAGCTCCACTCTTCAGGTAAGCAGCGCAAGCGGCAGCGGGGCGGGCGGCGTTGTCGGTGTGCGCACTGGTGCACTCCCGGCAAGTGGAGGCCACGGCAGGCTCTGCGGACCCCACCAGTGCTGAGAGCAGCGCAGAGATGGGAAGCGCGGCAGCGGAGAGCAGCGGCCGTGAAGCCGTGGACAACGCCCGCGCCCTCCTCGGCCAGCGGCTGCGGGTGCACCCGGCTCTGCTTGTTGAGCGTGACTGACATCCTGCTCACGGAAGAGCTTGATGAGCGAGCGGTTGCCGCAGGTCAGGGTCCAGGACGGGCGCGTGCTGGTCGGCCAGCTGTCCTGCCTGGACAAGCAGGGCAATATAATCCTGGCAAACACCGTGCAGGTCCCTGGTAGCACGCACGCCGGTGCGCCAATGCTCCACTATGTGCTGGAACCTGAGCTCCTTCGCCCAACGCCACAGCAGGCCCGTAGCGGCCGTAGTGTCTGCCCTGTAGTGCAGGCCGAGCGCAGCAGTCGACTCTGCTGTGCCTGTCCAGGCGGCGCGCACGGCCTGCCGCAGCGTGCCGAGGAGCGCTTGATCGGACTTGTATTGATACCCCTTCAGCAGCGCGTGTCCTGCGAGGTCGAGGTACGCAACAGCTCTGTCTGCTTGCTGCAGCACTTTGTGAAGCACGTGTGGCTAAACGACTTGTGAGGTGTGCCATGCAGGCAGGCACTAAATTGGCAGCGTGTGCCTAGCCGCAGTGCCAGCCACCTTGATAGCTTGGATTACACCGGTGGTGACCCCGCGGGGGGCGAGTCTCTGCTTGGAGCATGGAGGTGCAGGTAGTCAGCATGCTGTCTCGCGAGTCTAAAAGAGAGTCTAAGCCGGACTGCCACGAACGCTATCTTGGCCACACTTTGAGTTATTTTGAAGCTGTGGCATGCCTTGCACCCAGTGTGAAAGCATGAAGGTGTGCTTTACGAAAATTGCTGTGGCTCTACGGCTGGCGCATCACCTGCAGTGCGTCACTCAAAACCTCTGGCTCGTTGTTTGTTAGTGGAGCTGGTGTCCAATAAAGCGGCACCAGGGTGCTTCACTTTTGGTCGGCTGCCCTTCATGCACGGGGGTGCCTTCAGATTTTGGACGTGGCTGCTGAGCAGTGCTTCATGACAAGCAATGCTTGGGAGTCAGCATGAGCTTTTCAACGCATGATCAGATGTAGAAATAGTCCCTGCTGCTTACACCAGATGCGCTCATTTCTAGGCTTTGCACTCCTGCTGTTGCAGACGCATGAACGCATGGCACTGGGTGTCGACGCTGCGACCGCCATGGTCTAGTATCCTGGTGGTATATAGCGCGCAGACCAGTGCCTTCATGCTGCCTAGTGCCTTTTACGTGCCTGGCTTGCATGCTGCCTAAAAAGCTGCTCCACGCTTTTCCTTGTTCGACACTGTTACGCATGGCCTGCGTGCGTCCTGCGTTCCTTCTGCGCTCCTTTACGGGCTGGTGCTGCATACTGTCTAATCCCAGTATCTCAACCAACTACCGCATTCGATGAACAGCAAAAGGCATGGGCTTGCCATGTACATTGGGTGCGATTGATGTAGCAGAAAAGAGCAGCCCGAGCAACCCTAGCAGCTTCAGTCGCAACAAGAGCGGTTTCTCGCGCTGGACTCTCGAAGCGGGCGCCCGCTGTCTCTGCGCGAGCTTCACTCGACACCAGACTGCGCAACAGTGCAAGTGTGCACCGTGCAAGCAGCACCTCAAAGCTGTCTGGCGCACAGAGATTGTGGAAGACATGGAGCGCCTGACACCATGGCACGCGCTGCCAGCGCAATTTGACTCGCTTGAGGACCAGGACGTGTGCCCTTGCTCCTCGCTGCCTTGCTAAGCACATGTATTTGCCAGACGTGGATGTTTATGCCTCGGAGCGCTCTTTGAGCTGTGTAGAGGCAGGCTGGCACCTACTGCACCTAGACAGCCAAACAAGGGAAAGCCTTGCGCACTTCACAGACCATGACTGCCACCTGGGCAGCAGGCCGGGGCCATGGACGATGAAGCAACTGCCGCGCTTGTTGCAAAGGTCTTCAGCACAACATCCGCGCAGCAGGATGGCAGCCAGGTGTGCATAAATACTCCACGGCGTGGAGATGTGCTCCTCATTGCAGCGTTCCTTGGCTATCAGGCGGCCACCGCTGGACGCCTGCTTCCTCTGCGCTGCAGGCTGGCTTCGGCGTCGCTGCTGGCGAAGCATGCTTGCCAGCCTCTGGCAAGAGCAGCACGGAGGCGCCACAGCTGCCTGCCGCTCTGGCAGCGCCTACCGCGCCTGCTGCGCCTGCTGCGCCTGCTGCGCCTGCTGCGCCCGCTGCTGTGCATGAGGTGGCGACCAGAGAGCCTGCTCGTGCCACGCGCGCGCGTGCGCGCGCTGTCAAGATCGAGCGTGTCGCGGCCGTCAAAGCGCAGGTGCGCACTTTGTTCGTGGGTGACTCTGCACCTAAAAAGCAAAGTGCTGATGTGGACGTGTGCACACCGCTGCTGCTCATGCTAGTGCCACAGGCCGTGGCCATGGATCATGACCAGCAGTGAGTAGCACAGTGTTATGCACAACAGCAACCCCGTACAAGACACGCTCGCATGTTTGACTCCGTTTCAGCTCCCAACGACCACCTGTCCTTGCACAGCAGGACCCCGGGCCGTCTTCGCGTAATTTGCAGGGTCATCAAGCGGACATCCTGCTCAGCTGGAGGCCGAGCACATGCGACTACTCGCTGTCTCGTGTGCAGCACCCGTGTGCGTTGTAGCTCTGGCACAGCACAGCCTAACGAGCACAACTCACACTTTAATCCGGGGAACAGGACAGTCTGGACGAGCCGCCCAAGGCTGCGGTGAAAGAGGAGAAGCCGCAGGGCCGGCCCAAGCGCGTGACCAGGCCTCCGGCATGGCTCACCATGGAGGATGAGCCCGCGCGCAAGGAGCCTGCCAAGGCGCCCAGGTCACGCAAGCGCAAGGTGCTGCCCCGCATAGCCCTGCTAGTGCCAGCATCGCGTGCTGACCTAAGCGCGCAGTCAGTCTTGCATTCCAGATCACAGTGGTCTGCTGAGTCTGCTGAGCTGGACTGTTGTGATACGAGCGGATGTCATCCTCTTCAGACATACCCCGCGCATGCTTAACCCAGTCTGTCTGATCACCTGAGCAGTGTCAAAGCGCTAGTTAGTCTGCTTGCCATGTCATGCGTCACGGTACACGTCTCATCAGAACCCTGCTGGGCTTGATTTGAGATGCAGTCCATGCACTGCCATGCATTGCAAGCAACACATCTTTGCCACACTGGCGCGTCGCGTGTTCACGACGCGCTGCAGGCTGCGCAGGCAGCGGCCACAGAGGAGGGCCCCGCTGCGCCCTCGGCCGCGCCGCCGGTGCAGCTCTACGCCGCGCCCATGCCGCCGGTGCAGGAGCGCAAGCCGGCGGGCGCTCAGGCCGCGCACCCGGCGCATGAGCCGGGCCTGCAGGCCGTGAAGGAGGAGCAGGCGAGCGGCGCGCTTGCGCAGGCGACGCTGCCGCGACGCCCAGCGCACGCTGCAGACACTGAGCAGCGTGTGAGCCTGGCATTTCCTGCGCTGGTGCTCCAGAACGCCTACCACCAGCAAGCGCAGCGCGAGGTGCGGCTGTTGCTCTGCTGGTGCTGCCACATGCCAACCCTGCCGCGCTGCTACGTGACTGCGCTGTGTTCACGCGTTCGCCCGGCCGCAGGTCCACCCGCCTGCGCCGGAGCACAGCCCGCCTGCGCTGGAGCGCAGCCCGCCTGCGCCCGAGCCTAAGCCCGAGCCGAAGCGGAAGGCAGCGGCCAAGCGGAAGGCGGACACGGGGGAGCGCAAGGTCTACTGCCCGCGCGCAGGCACTGCCCATGCTGCAGACGTGTTCCCTGACACTCACATCTCAGACCGCTGACGGTGCCGTGCTGGCACGGGCCCTCCGCAGGCACACACCCAGAGGCCATGCTGATCACCATGCTCAAGGCGCGTCCCGTGCTCCGGCAAGCTGCTTACTCAGAGTGGCTGCTCTACTCATCGTGCGAGTCCGGCACAGCTCGACGGCAGTGCTTGTGGTAAGGAGTGGCGAAGGCACGCTGTTGACGCTTGAGCTTGAGCAGGCGCACTGCCGCGGAGAGAAGTCCCTCGGCAAGCCGGATCTGATGGCGCGCGCTGAGGCGCTGGGCACCGCGGACGTCTCGATCTATGGTAGGCCCCACATCCCGTTACAAGTGCATTACTCGCTGAGGCAGGCACTGCCGCGTGTTCCGGGAGCGCACTGACACTTGTGCTGGCCACGCAGGCGACCCCGAAGCCGAGGGTCCTCGCGGCAACTATGATGGCTGGAGTGCTGTCGGCGCGGTCCGCTGCCCACGCTGCAAGGAGGCCTGCGCTTTGCCAGTGGCGGCAGTGCTTGCATGCGTGCATGTCTTTCGGTTTCGCTGCTGCGTTTCACTGCTGAACGGTTTGTTTGTTGCGGCTCAGCTGACCAAGCGCTTTAGCGAGTTCACCGGCAAGCCCGCTGTGGAGAAACATGGTCAGATGCCAGTGCACGCCTTCCTGACGGACTATGTGCGGGCCCGCGCAACTTGTGTATGCTAATATGGTTGTCGCCTTTACGGGCACGCGTCTGTGTGCTTGCTCAGCTGCTGCGTTCCATGCATGCAGGGCAAGAAGCTGGCACTGACGGCCTACCGCAACGCGGTCGAGCGCGGCAAGATTCCCAGCGATGCAGCCATCGAGAGCAAGGCCGCAGAAATCGGCCCGCTGCGGCCGGCACAGTGAGAACGTTAAGCACTATGCATGGATGAACGGGACTTGCATGTGTCTGTTTTGAAGTGCGAGACTGTGAGGAGCCTGGCGGGAGGATAGGAGGACGCTGCGGACAAACATGCGTTGACAGCGCCCGACGGGCAGCGGGTGCGTGTGGGCAGTCATACACCCATGCCTGCTGCTTAAACACCGTACCCGAGTGTGTCTCGCGCTGGTCCTCTGGCTGGGCAGGGGTCGGGAGGACCAGCGTGCATGCCGGAGGGGGGACCTACCCAGAAGCTGAAGGCTTGCGCACCTGCTTTGCCCATACAACCTGACTCAGTCAGTTGTTGCAGGTACTTGTTGCCTTGTGTATGCATGTTGGCACTGCAGCCTTGCACAGGATCTCCATGGAGTTTGATATGGTGGGAATGCATGAGATGCCTCAGCGACGGGTGCTGTGCTGTGCTGTCTGCCTGACCGTGTTACCTTGTAGCACAGCCAATGCTTCACTACTGCATCGTATGCAGTGCTGGCCACTCGCTTGAGAGACGATGTGCTCGGCTTGCATGTTATGTTCAATTGCAATTGCAATGCATGGCCAATCACAGGCTAGGGAGCCCTACCCTCGAGGGCGCAGCCTGTCACAAGAAGTGCTGCCTGGTTACAGAAGTGTTGCCTGATGACAAATTCCAACACAGTAGCGCCAGCATAGTGCGCATATGGCCTTTCTGACCAGCAGCAAGCTGGGAGGCGGTTGCCTTCTGCAGCAGTGCCCCGCCCCTCGTGCGCCTTGCTCGTGGAGGAGACGACTGCCTTGCGAGTGCAGCAGGAGACGCAGGCGTCTTCTGTATCCACGCAGCCCTTGCTCGCTGCCGCTGGCGGCGGCACGAGCGATGGCTGTTGCAGCACTGGACGAGTCCATCAGTGAGAGGATGGCTGCCCTGAAGAAAGCGGGCAAGTGAGGGGCATTCTCACAGCCAGCTGTTGCAGGACTGCTCTTGGCTACCGTCAGAAACACTTACTAGCTTGTCACCAGCAGCGTGCTGTTTCTTGGGCCAGCAACCCACTGCTCTCTAAACTGGACAGCAAGCCTGGGCTGGTTTGCAGGGGCGCGTTCATCCCCTTTTTGGTGGCTGGTGACCCCGACTTGGACACGACTGCGGCGGCCATCAGGGAGCTGGACCGCGCAGGGGCAGACGTCATCGAGCTGGGGGTGCCGTACTCGGTGGGCGGCCTTCCCTTCGGCCGGGCTAACAGAGCAGACCGTGCAGTGACCAATCTTTCAGCCCCTTTTCCTCTGACTGCTTACAGCGGTCAGAAAAGCATCCCCTGGATGAGCGCTGCTCTCGCTCTGCACCGCCCTGCGGCAAGCGACAATGCGGCCAATTTGTCTTCCCACTGAAGCTGACAACCTGTCAAGTGCGTGGTGCCCACGTCTGCGCGGAGCTGTGCTGCTTCGCCGGCACTGCAGCGTCAACTCGCTTATTTTGATAGGTATGCTCATGTGCCTGTCTGCCTTGCCGTGTGCGTGATGGACTCCGGGTGCGCCCAGGACCCGCTGGCAGACGGGCCGACCATCCAGGCGGCCGCCACGCGCGCGCTCGCCGCGGGCACCACGCTCGACGGCGTGCTGGACGTGGTGGCACGCGTCGCGCCGGACATCAGTGCGCGGCTGGTCATGTTCACGTACTACAACCCCATCATGCGGCGCGGCGCGGAGCGCTTCTGCCAGCAGGCCAAGGCTGCCGGCGCCTCGGGTGCCGACCACACTTTGCAACGCACGCAGAGCGCACCTCTGCATGTGGTGCTCACTGCGACATCGCTGGTGGTGAACATAACGCCTTTGCTTGGGGTTGGGCAGTGACCCCCGCTGGCAGACGGCGCCATGCTGAGCATGCTGAGCGGCAGGACCGCATTTTGTCGGCAGACACTCTTCAGATCAGTGTCGCTGCACGACCTCGCTGTGTGAGGACTGCGACGCTTGGCGAGGTGTGGGCAGGGCATGCAGGCCGCGGCCTGAGCGGCCGCCCTGCTGCAGGCCTCCTGGTGCCGGACATCCCGCTGGAGGAGACCGGCGACATCCGCCGCATCGCGGGCGCGGCCGGCCTGGAGCTGGTCATGCTGGCCACGCCGACGACGCCCGAGGCGCGCATGCGCGAGATCGCGGCCGTCTCGCAGGGCTTCGTGTACCTGGTGTCCGTCACGGGCGTGACCGGGCAGCGCACCAAGACCGAGTCGCGCGTGGAGGGCCTCATCGAGCTGCTGCACGGCGTCACCGACAAGCCCGTCGCGGTCGGCTTTGGCGTGTCGGGGCCGGAGCAGGCGCGCCCAGCGCCGGCCGTGCGACGCGTGCGCAGCAGTGAAAGAACTGACTTGGGGCGTCGTGCGGAGATGCGATGCGAGCAGTTTTCTCCATCAGACGTGCATCAGTGGGTGGGTCATTCAGTACAGGCAGTCAGCTCCCGACAGCACTGCTTTTGCGCACCGGAGGCTGCGCATGCAGAAGCTTCTGCACCGCTCATGCCATTTTATGCCTCGACATGTGTCAAGAAGGAACCTTGCCTCCCTGTGCAGCTGCTCGCTCCAGCGCCTGCTGACACGTGTCGGTGCGGACCCAGGCGCGGCAGCTCATGGCCTGGGGCGCGGAGGGCGTGATCGTGGGCAGCGCCCTGGTCAAGGCGCTGGCCGAGTCATCCAGTCCAGAGGAGGGCCTGCGCGCCATGGGCGCGCTTGCGCGCAGTATACGTGCCGCCATTTGATGCGTGGCTGCGTGGCGGTTGCCAATGCTTCGCTGTGCAGTGAACCGTGAAGGTTGCACGGGCTGCAACTTCCAGTCTTGTCTGCGTGTCAGTGTGTGGCTGGAGGGCACTCTGCTGCGATGATGAGCAGCGCAGCGCACTGCACAGGCAGTGCGCCGCGCATGAGCGTTATAACTGCTGACTCGCATGCACTGCGCTTTGACAGTGCCTGCTGGCACGCCCACCGTCAAATCTGCATCAGTTATCCACTGAAATGCATGCAGCCTGTCGCAAGTAGCACTCAGCTTGTCTGTTTGTCCATCGGGTCTTTAATTTAAGGTGTTGAGTATTTGTCAGATGCGCATTGCCTTTGTCTGACAGCGCTGCTGCCAGCCCTGGCAACAGACGTCCCAAGTTTCCACGTAAAAGCGCACGTTATGAGTGCTGTCTCACAGCAAGCGAGCGGTGCACCCGGGACTGAGCTTGGATGCTCACCAACTCCCTACCTACAGTTCAAAAACCTGCCACACTACACTAGGGCAACCCATCCGTATCCAGCTTCCGTTTCAGCCGCACCACAGTTCCGTCCACACAAAACTTGGCGCTCCCGCTCATCTGCAGCCCGACACACAGCTCAGGTGTCAGTATGCGCGCGGCTGCTGGTGAGGCATGTGGTTCAGTGTTTCTAGCTCTCCAGTGCGGCAACATCCTCCTCGCACTACAAAACACTCTGGCGCAATGCTACAGCATGAAGCCCTAGCTGCTGCCTGTAGGTTCAGTCCAAGTGCGCTCGCGTGCGCTCTGTATATAAGTGCCATGCAAGCTTGCCTGGTGCTGAGCCCCAAGGTCAAGCCCAGGACCACACCGCAGCCAGGAGCGCCTCGGTCAGCTGCTTGCGGTCGACACGTGCAGCCGCAGAGCCCTTTGCAGACAGCGCAGCAACCACCCGCCGCCGCAGCATCTTCAAAGGCAGCGCCTGTGTCGGCTCCTGCAGCACAGGAGCAGCAGCCTTTACAGGAGTGCAGAGCGCAACGTGCCCAACAGAGTGAGTGTCGGTGCAGGTGCATCCCATGGTCACAAGGTGCCAACCCCCTCTGGTCTTGAGCATGTGCTACTACCAGGACCGTCACTACCAAAGCAACCAAGCAACCGCGGTGCACAGGAGCAAAATGCACAACGCACGGCCGCCCAGCTGCCAGAGCGTTCGCGCACCTCAGCCAGCGCCCGGCCAGCCAGCTTCTTCCATTTGACGCCCGCCAACGCAGCCGCGCTGTCTGCCGCAGCGGCGCTCGCCTGCCGCCTCGCAGCCCCCGCAGCTGCGGCGCCCAGCGGCGGCCTCACAGCAGCTGCCTCAGCGGCCGGCGTCGCTGCGCCTGCATCCAGAGCCGGGCCGCTTGGCGGCGGCTCGACCGCATCCGGCGTGACCGCGGCCGGCGGTGCGGCCTCCGCATCGTCGCCGTCCACAAACTCGATCCGGCCGCCGGCCCAGCGCTCGCCCGCGCCCAGTCCTGCGGAACAGGAGCTGGCGCGGTGTGTACCAATGCTGGCGGCACCTGCCTGGCGAGCGGCAGCTGGTACAGCGAAGTGAGGGAGGGGGCATGCGGACCCCATGACCTGGGCTTTTAGCCTGCTTATACTAACAGATGACAGGTACAGCAGGGCCGCACACCACTTCTTGGTCAATATGCTGCCCACCGCAGTGGCACGTCAACCGCCGTGCACGCACTCTGCCTCTTGGATACGCTTCTGTACACCCAACAAACAACCCTCTACAGACCGCCCGCGGCGCGCATACACAGACGAGGCGCGCATACACAGACGAGGCGCGCATACACAGACGAGGTGCGCAGCCCATTCTCATACAGCAAATACCTGGACTGCACCCTGGCAACTGACGAGGAGGGCGCACGCAGTTGCGCGCGCGTGCCCAGGCCCTTCTTGTTGGCGGTCTTGGCCGCGTGCGCGGCCAGGTAGAGCGCGGCCTGGTCGTCCTCATCGAAGGCCTGCCGCCCGCGCGCCGCCCTGGGCGCATCCAGGCCCTCCAGGCACCCGGCCGACACGAAGCTCGCGGCGCCCCACCAGCCCGTGCGCGGCGTGCGCACACGCGCCGCGGCAGCCTGGTCGGGCGCGCGCGCGCCCTCCCGCTGACTCGCCCGGGTCCCGGCACGGCCGGCGGC
>JAABUH010001655.1_pt1 | contig 23759 bp, 24 predicted proteins | sample 5559121 | NCBI WGS metagenome assembly JAABUH01 (sample SAMN10711871, study PRJNA513364) | rock metagenome | isolation source: Antarctica rocks | place: Antarctica: Victoria Land, Battleship Promontory nord | collected 2015-12-28
CCTCGCGAAAAAGAGAGCGAGGAGTATACCATGACCGACCCACCTGGCATCGACACCGCCACTCCCGGCGGGCGCGACCATTTCGAGCCCCAGTTCGGGCTCGAGGCCATGTATCTACCCCTTCTGCGCCGAGGCAGCGCATGCTCCGACGCGGGGCCTCGGAGGCGACACGGATAGCCGTCGGCCGCTATGCGCCTAGCCATGGTTAGGGGGGTGTCCCGTCGCGTCCCTCGGGGCGACCGGGATGCGACGGGACGGCGCGCCCCACCTACCGCAGGGCGTCTCGCGCGTGCTGCGGCCGCCGCGGACGCCAGGGCGCGCGCCGAGATCAGCTCTATCTACCGCGCGCATCTGCCCCAGGCATACCCCATCTTCACCCGCTACCACGCGGAGTCGCCGCGCGTCGACCTCTACCGACAGCTCATCGCGGACATACGGCTTGCCGATCTTTTCCCCGTCCCGGACGAGATAGGGCTCGCGGCGCGCGCCTCTGACGATGGCCAGCAACACCGGATCGACCAGATTGCGGGCTACGTGGTCGATCCCAGCGCGCCTCCCCTCACGCCCCCGATCGCGCCCGAGTGGACGCGGACCATCCCGACCGACGGGGTGGGCGCGCACTACCGCCGCGATCCGTCGAGGTCGTCGGAAGGCGAGGATCTGCTGCTCCTGCTTGCAGCCCCCACCTACGACGACCAGCCCGCCCGTCCTCCAATCCACGCGCCTCTCGACCCGCGCATCGCGCTCGACGGAACGGGTCGCCGTCGGCTGCAGCGCCAGCTCGCAGTGATCCTGCGTTACGCCGAGAGGCGGGAGCCGACCCAGTGGGCGTACGACGCCGACCCTCTCGAGAGGAGCCTCCTCTGGTCCAACGGGACGTTCGCCGGCTTGCCCCCGCCGCTCCCCGACCTCGCCTGCGCGGCCGGCATGATGAATCGGTCGACAGGGGAGCCCTACCTCGACGCCGAGGAGGCGGGCGGCGAGATATTCGAGGATCTTCCCTGGAGTGTGGCGTCCGTCGCCGAGCTCTCATCGTTATGGGCCAGGGCGCGCCCGTACCGCGTCCGCGCTCTCGCCGCGCTGGACACGTTGCGCGACCCGGCGACGTTCACGCCGCTGGTCGGCGCCCTCTACCGCGCCGTGCGAGCGGCGGAGTTGGGCGATGTGGCGACGCCGACCGCGCCGCCTCCGCTGTGGCAAACGCTGGGCATGGATGGCCCAGATCCCGCTGGCGTCGCGCCATGAGCGCCGCGCCCGCGGCGCCGCGGCGTCCGATCGGGTGGGCGCGCGCTCGGACGTGGCGCCCGGCGGCGCTCACGGCGGTCAAGGGTGAACTCGCGCGCGTGAGCCCGCCCATCGTGCTGGCGGGCATCCTCGCCGACCACGACCCGACCGCCGCACGCGCCTTGCTAGCCGACATAGACCTGCGCGCAGGCGCTTGCGCGAGCCCCGCCGTCGCCCGCGCCTTGATCGCGGCGTTGCGCCACGATGGGTTTCCGGTGCTGCCGGAGGACTACCTCGACCAGTGCGACGAGTACGCAGGCGCGGATTGCGCCCCCATGTACTGCACGCACGTCCCCTTAGGTTCCGGGGAGACCTACTGGGAGGTATGGGCGCGCGACGACCGCTCGTTGCCCGAGGCGCTGATCGCGGGTATCGCCGACAACTGGACGGAGGGCTGGAATGCCCGTGCGGCGCTGGTAGTCGACGCGCGCGGCGCGGGAGAGGATGTCGCGTCGGCGGTCGATCGTATCCTCGAACTGGAGGGTCGCGCCGGGCCGGCCGCGGCGGTGGCCCTCGTCGATGACATCGGGGGGCGCCTCGCCACGCTCCCCCCGCCGCTGCGCGCATTGCCTCACATGGCCGCGTTCGCGCGTGGCGCGACGGGCAATTGCTTCCTTGATCGCGATGACGAGTATTGGAACGCGCAAATCGGGCGCGAGGAATGGCGCTGGAGCGTCCGACTCGTGCGCTCACTGCGCCGCGAGTGGGCCGATGCGCTCGCGGTTTTGACGGTCGTCGAGGAGGTGTCGCGCGCGCTGGAGGATCGCGCATGCTGGCCCCGCGTCCTCGCCGCCGTGGCCGACACGCTCGCCGCCGCGCCCCCATCCAGGAGGTGAGGAGAGTGCGCCGACACGGCGGCGAGCGTGTCGGCCACGGCGCATGGATCGCCACGCGCGGACGCGCGTGGCGATCCATGCGCCGGATGATGGGGTAAGCCCTGGGGAGGAGGTGATCGCCATGGGCGGCCGAGAGATCGGTAGAGTACGCGTATCGAGTCGGACGATGCGCGCCACATACAACGCCGCGCGCCACGAGGGCCGCGCGCGGACCGTTCGCTTGAAAGGAGATCGCGGATCATCCCTGCACCGCGTCCGAAACGATACGTGGGGGCTCCGCATCGCCCAAGTCTGCCTGGACCAGGCGCCCGATGTATGGGCCGAGCGGCGCGCGGCGGGTTACGACCCCCGTAACACGCGGGCCGTGGACCGACTGATACGCGCTCTCGCCGCGCGCCTGGCGCGCGTGTTGCCGGTCGCCGAGTTCCTGCTCGACGACTGGTACGACGACGCCGACCGCGCCCTGGCGCCGGGCGGCGCCGAGGGCGCCGCCCTCGGCGAGGAACGCCCCTACTATCACGATTTCTTGCCCGTCCTGTATCACGAGCCCTACGCCCTTGACCTATGCGACTACGATCCGCGTGAGGTCGGGCCGGGCGAGGCCATGCTCGCCTTCGCCATGCTCAGGGGCTTCCCCCACAACGTCGATCTCGTCGCGGGATTCTTGGAAGAACAGGGCGAGGTACCCCTCGGCAGGACGGCGCGCCGCCTTGCCCGCGCGCTGGGTGACGACGCCATGGCGCTGCGCCTATATAACGACGCCGGCGGGGTGTTCGCGGCCGCGCCGACGCCATACGACGCCGTCCCCGCGTTTCTGCGCTACGCGACGGCCACGACGGGCCACAAATGGTTAGACCGAACGGCCGACGAGTTCCCCGAGTTCGACGAGGTCGATTGGACCGTCGACGCAATACGAGAGGCGCGCGCCGGCTACGACGCGGCCACCGCGTACATGGCTCCCTTGCGGGTCCTGTGCGACCACATCGCGACACCGCAGGGTTTCGCCACCCTGGCCGACTTGATCGCGCGCGTCGTCTTCGCGCGCGCACCGGATGAAGAAACAGGAGAAACGCACATGACCGATGTAGTACAGACCGCGCACACGCACCCCGCGACACCGGAGATCGAGACGCAGCCCACGCCCATCGCGGCCGATGCCGCGGTTACAAGCGCCGCGCCCATCGCGGCCGAGGGCGACGGTGACGGCGTCATGGAGGGGGAACGACCCCAGCCCGAGGGACCGCCGGCGCTGCCGGAGCGCAAGCCGGGGTACATCCAGGTGGAGGAATGCGTCGCGCGCGCCTTCGGCCTGCACCAGGCGCTCGGCCTCACCGAGGCGCCCGTGATCGACGTGCCGGCCGACGACGACGGCGGCCCGGTCGAGGTCACGCTCTCGCTCAGCCGCTGTTGGGGGTTCGCGGTGAAGACGCTCCACGATGAGCGGGGGCTACCGTACGCCCACACCATGATCTCGGCGGGCGAGATCGCGGGCGCACTGGGACAGGTGTCGCGCCAGCCCGCGCTCAAGGACGAGGGCGTGTTCCTCGACCTACCCGCGACGAGCGAGAACGGCCTGTCGATCAAGGGCCTCTATGTGCCGGGCAGGCGTATCGCGCCACTCAAGCAGGTCGGCAGCAAGAACGTGCGCTTCGGGGAGATGCCCATTCCCAACCACATCATCCTGGCCACGAGCGAGGGGCAGCGCCGCACATTCTATATGTGGGCGGTGCTGCGGTATCCGTCATCGCCCCGCGACGCCGTGTTCGCGATGCCCGTGAACAATGTGATGGACCGCACTGGATGGGTGTGCGTCGGGGACGTGACGCTGCCGCAGGCGGCCCATCTGGCGCTGCACACCCCGACGGATAAGCTCAACCTCGGCGACATCGACCGGCGCCTGCTGGACGACTCGCGCTACAACAACTCGTACAATGAGAACAAGAGCAAGACGTACCCGCGCAACCTCGACGATCTGTGGCGCTGGCTGGCCACATTGCCGACCGCGCAGGGCTATCCGTACGAGGATCTCGTGCAGGTGGGCACGATCGAGGAGATCCTGGCCGGGCGGCTCGGCCGCGGCGGGATGCTCTGATGCCCGCCATCGGCTATCTCTTCGCCGGCGCCCCCGACGACCTCGTGCTGCACGAGGAGCCGGCGCGCGCGCTCCTGCCGACGCCGTACGCCTATGTCCTGCACGCGGGCGGCCTCGCCGCCCGCGTCGCCACCCCGGGGCTCACGGGCCTGTTGCCACTGGCATCCTGGCCCATCGACGTTGTGCGCGACCTGCAGGAGCGTGCACCCGACATCGCCGGCGCGATTTCAACCGGCATCGCGCGCGGGACGGCGCCGCCGCCCCTGTCACTGGGGCGCGCCACGCACTGCTACACGGTGGCGCGCGACCCGCGACACCCGCTCCGGGCCGCGGTCGGGGCGTACTACCCCGGCATGGATCCGCCGGCCCCCTACAGCTACATTGTGGCGGCCAACGGGCTTTTCGTGTGGACCCGCACAGCCGCGTTCGAGGCCTTCGTGCCGATCGCCGCTTACCCGGCGGGCACGGTCTGGGGCCTGGACGAGCTGTCGCCCTCCGCGCGCCTGCTCATACCGCGGGCGCCGGCCGCGTTCTTCGCCCACTTCGTCGAGGAGGCGCGGGAGGAAGCGCGGCGCACGGGCCACGAGGTCCTCTGGCAGCTGTGCTGGCGCACGGGGGAATGGGTCATTGTCAAGCCGGAACAGGTGGGGACACCGGGCTCTGTCGACTACGACCCCAACCAGATCCTGGAAGACGGCGTCATCAAGCTACACTCGCACGGCCGCTTCGGCGCCTTCTGGAGCGCGACGGACAACAGCGATGAGCGCCATGCAGAGTTCAACATCATCGTCGGCGACCTGCGATCCCGCACGGAACCGTCGGCGCTCTGCCGCGTCGGCGTCTACGGGCGAACCCTCGCGACCTCGCTCTCGACGGTGATCGACGGGGACCTACCCGTGCGCGACCGCCATGGCGACCCACCCCCCGTCGGCGACAGCCGTCGCACCCTATGGCCTGCCCCTAGCGTGGACGAGACGGCCGACGCGACGTATGGCCGCGCGAGCGACCCGAGTCCCGACGACGCTAGCGACACCAGGACCGACCGCGCCCGTGAGGAGGTCGCCCCCGGCGCGGCGGGCGCGGTGGCCGTCTGCGTCGCGGGCCTGCTCTCCGATGTGCTGACGCGCGTCGCCGAGGATCTCGCGTGTCGCGCGGGCCTGTCGGCGCCGGCACAGGACGGGCGCCTATCCCGGGGGCCGGACGCGGAGCGCGATTCGCCGACAGGGGGGTCAGATTAAGAACGCGACACGCAGGCAGGACGCGGATGGCGCGGGGCTCGGTGACCTATCCGGGTCCCCGCCAGCGCCAAGAGAGAGGAAAAGACGTGATGGACCAGGCACAACGCACGTACACGTTCGCGACACGGCTCGCCGGGGCGATGGCGCTGCGCGTCGTCATCGTCGGACTAGGGGGCACGGGGTATCACCTGCTGCATCACCTGCTCGGGATATTCTACGCCCTCGAGGACGCCCGTGTCGCGGGCGTGCCGCTGCCGGAGCACGCCCTTGGGCGCCTCCCGCTCTCGCTGGCGCTCGTCGACCCCGATACGGTTGAGTCGAAGAATGTCGGTCGCCAGAAATGGCGTCCCGCCGATGTCGGCCAGTTCAAGGCCAAGGCCGCCGCGGCCTACTGCGCCCGTGAATACGGCATCAGGGCAGAATATCATGTGCGCCACTTCGCGGACACGCCGCGGATCGTGGGAAGCGCGGGTGTGACCTTACTCATCTCGTGCGTCGACAATGCGGCCGCGCGCCGCTCCCTGCACGACCTCCTCGACAACAGGACGGTCGCGAGCGCCGACCGCGATAGCTACAGACGGCCGAGAGAGCGCCGCTTTATCCTCGTGGATTGCGGCAACGAGCGCGACACAGGGCAGGTCTTCGTGGGCACGACAATGGACCGCGACCGCCTCGCGGGCGCCTTCTCTCCCATCGGGCTCGTGGGGGAGTTGCCCGCGGCGGGTTTGCTCGACCCCGGCCTGCTCGTCGACGCCGCGCCCGGACCACGCCTGCTGGGGCCGGATGGCGACGATTGCGCGGCGCGCGTCCTCCGCGGCGAGCAATCGATCACCATCAATACGCATGTGGCGGCGATGGCAACCCAGCTCGTCGCGGACCTGCTCCTCGGCACGTTGCGCGCGCTGGGCGGGTTCATCGATGCGCAGACAGGCGTGAAAAGCACGCCCGTCGCACTTTCTCCGCGCAACATGGCCAACCTCGTGTCCGGCTACACCGAGGATCCCATCGAGATGGGCCTCATCCACGGGATGGCCGCACCAACACGGCCCGTGACGCGCGGCGCTGACCACGCGCAACGCGAACGCGTCCCGGCCACGGCCATAATCGCGCTCGGTCACCTCCCCGAGCCCGGCCCCGGCCCCGAGCCCGGCCCCGGCCCGGTTGACGCCGCCCCGTCGTCCGCACCCGGGCTATGCGGACGAACCACGGGCGAGATAGACGCCTGCGTCGAGGCCGCGCCTCCCGAGGAGGTCCCGTCGCCGAGGGCCGAGCGCGCGACGGGCGCGGTGAAGAAACGACGCGTGCGGTCCCATCGGGCGGACGCGCGCGCGGCCGGACAGGCGCCCGGTCAGGGCGCCGCGAGGGGCGCGACGGGCCGCGGAGCGGGCGGCGCGACGGGCCGCGGAGCGGGCGGCGCGACGGGCCGCGGAGCGGGCGGCGCGACGGGCCGCGGAGCGGGCGGCGCGACGGGCCGCGGAGCGGGCGGCGCGACGGCGAAGCGAACGTCCGATGATCCCGCACATAAGCCGCTCGCCACGCCGCTAGCGCGCGGCGAGCGGCAAGGACGCCGCCCGAAGCCCGTGGCATAAAGCGAATCAGGGCGCGGCAGGGGACGGGGCGAGGATAGTCGCCCGTCTGGTCCGTCGCGTCAATCGGATCACCATCATCGCCTTGAACGTGCGCGGTTGCATCGCCCCGTCTGCCAGGCGCACGCGCGCGCCCGATGTCGACGCGCCCATCGACCTCCGACCGGAATCGGATCGCGGTTCTCCGCGCCGACGCCCCGGCGACGCATGTGTCTTTCGGCTGGCCGGGATCGTCCGGGGGCGCGCTCCTGGCGCCTGGCGCGCACCCGCGCCAGGCGCCAGGAGCGCGCCCGAGGCCGTGCATGACGCATGAGCCACATACAACGACAGAGAACAAAGGGAGACAGATCATGCGTGTCGAGGTTACCAGAGAAGCCCTGGCCGTCGCCCATTCCATCGCCACGCGCGCCGTCGCATCCGCGAGCCGCGCCATACCGCAGGTCCTCACGGATATCAGATACACGGCGGCTGGCGGTGAGCTCACCCTATCCGCGATGGACGGCACGACGAGCATCACCACGCGCATCCCCGCCACGGTCGAGGAGGAAGGCTCCACGGCGGTCTTGCCGAGTCCGCTAGGCGAGGTACTCGGGGCGCTCACATGCGCGACCGTGCGCCTGCGCCTGGGAGACAAACGACACAGCCTCGTCGTCGAAGGCGCTCGCTCGACGTCGACGCTACGCGGTCAGGATCCCGTGGACTACCCTCCCATCCCCACGCTCCCCAAGGCCATCGCCGGGACCGCCCCGGCGAGCGTCTTCGCCGCGGCCGCGCGGCAGTGTGTGATAGCCGCGGCGACCCATGACACGGCGCCGATCCTGAATGGGGTCTCGCTGCGGGTCGACGGCGACATCATGACCCTCGCGGCGGCCGACCGATTCCGCCTCGCCGTGCGCACGGGGCGTCTCACCCCGGGGGGCGCGCCGATTCCTCTGAGGACGATCGTCCCCGCGGTCGCGCTAGCGGAGTTCGTCAAGACAGCGCCGCCCGGCGACGGCCATGCGGTCTCGTTCGGCCTCACCGATGATGGCAAAACGATCGTTCTCCGGGCCGGCCCCACCGAGTACAGCACCCGGGTGATAGAGGGCGACTACATCGACTATGCGCCCCTCATCCCCGAGAGTTGCGCTAGCCGCGCGACTCTGGCCACTGATGACCTGCGCAAGGCTTTGCGCACAGTGGCGCTGTTCGCGCGCGCGAGCGGCAACCTCATGTCGCTCACGACGATACCCGGCGAGGGCGACACACTGGGCTCGCTCGTGCTCGGCGCCGAGGCCACGGAGGCGGGCGCCAGCAGCACTCCCGTCGACGCGGTCGTCGAGGGAGCGTCGGTCACCCTCTACTGCAACGCCGATTATCTGATCGGTTTCCTCAACGTCGTGCGCGCGAAGCTCATATCCCTTGAGCTGGAGAGCGCGACGCGGCCGGCCACCCTCCGCCCGATCGACGAGAGCGACTTGACCTACCTGGTCATGCCAATGAGCCGCCCGACCGACCGGGCGACGCTCCCGGCGACCCACGACGGCCAGGACGGCAGGGACGGCAGGGACGACGGAGACGGCGATGATGCGCCGGTGGCCGCTACCCGCGCGCCCGCGTCTATCGGCCATGGGATCAAGAAGGCCCGTTCGACCAAGAAACCGGCATAGTCGATGCCGCCGCGTTGCGCACGATCCGAGGGCGCGAGGAGCGTGCGATGGTCCCAACGAGCCATCGCGTTCTCGCGGCTCTCCCGCGCCACACCGCACACCCACGCTCTCCCCCTCGCCGCGCGCTTGGACGCCGTGCGCGCGACGACGGGAGGGCTCGACGTGCCGATGATCCTCGCGGCCTACGCCCCCGCGCGGTGGGCGGACATCAAGGACGCGGTGCGCCTACCGCTCGAGGACGCTGCCCGGCGCCGCCTCGTGGACATCGCCATGGACGAGCTTCCGGCCGTGCTCCCCCTGTACGATCGGGACGCGTTTTGCGAGGGCATCGCCCCCGGAAGCGAGGAGTATTGCCAGGAGCGCGCGAGCGATCACGTGTACCACGAGCGTCTCCCACTGGTGGGGCCGGATACCTACTGTCCGTTCGCGGCGTCGGCGCGCGCCTCGCCGGCGGAGCTCGCGCTATGGTCGCTCTGTCGCGCGACCGACGGCGGCGATTGCTGCGACGCATGCGCGCGCTTCGGCCGCGCCGACGTCCGCGCCGGGTCGGACGGCGCCGCGCGGGACGCGCTAGCCCCCCTCATAGACCTCGCCTGGGAAAGTAGCCCCTTATACACGGAACTGACGGCCGACGCGCGTGGCGTTTTCGCGGACGCCCCCGGCCCTTGGCGGGATCTGCCCGCGCTGACGCGCCTGATGGGCCGCGACACCCGCAACCCGTACCTGGACCTCGACCCGGATAGCTGGGATGAGGCGACCGAGCGCGTGCGCTGGACGCTCGCGGAGGTGCGGTTCTTCGCCCACGCGTATGCCCGGGCGCGCGCCTATTATGACCGGGTCGGACCGGTGCGCGCGGCGTTGGCCGCGCCGGACGGCGCCGCGATGCTGACCTGGTTGCTGACGACCGCAGTCTCGGGGTCGCCCGCGCCGGACCGGGCGCGCTAGCGCCGGCCGCCCCCCCCATCGCGACGATGAACGGAGGTTATCTATGGCGATACATGATCACCCCTTGATGCCTAAGATGGGCGCGCCACGGCTCGCGCGTGTCGGTTGCCTGGCCGCGGAGGCCGCCGCGGCGACGGCGCTCCCCGCGGGCGCCGCCGTCTGTACGACCCTCCGCGGCCCGCCCGCGGCGCCACCCCGCGGGGTGGCGCCGCGGGCCGCATGGTCGCCTCCGCGCGCGGCCGGGCGCCGCACGCGGCACGCGCGCCTCCAGCCCTACCGGGCACGCGCGGGGATGTTCGAGATCTTCCGCGCCCACTATCCGCGTGAGTGGGCCGACGGGGCGAGCAGAGCGGGGGGTGGGGAACGGTGGGCGGCGACGGCCATGGCGCGTCGCCTGATCGGCCTGCTGCGCGAGGATGGCGCCCTGCCGCTGCGCGACGACGACGCCCTCGCCGCCGAGGAGTCGTCCGATCCCAGCTGGCCACCATACATGTGCGAGATCCCAATCACGTACCCGCACGACTACGATACGCTCCTCGACGCGCACGGCGCGGGCGTCCGCGACACGCCCGCGTACGCCCTGTTGGACTGGACGCTGACCGAGCCTGAGCCCGACGAGCCGCTCGACGAGGAGGAGATGGTAAGCGCGCTCGCGCGCCATGCTCCCGCGCTCGCCGCGCGCGCGCGCGCCGTGTTGGACAGCGTGCGCGACATGTGGGGGCGCTACCGGGAGGAGGACGGCTTTTCGCCCGCGCATGCCCTCGGGTTCGACGCGGGCGGCTTGTGTTCCCGGCGCGACGACGGGCTTGCCGAATTGCCCGCGCTGATCCAGCATCGGTACGACTATGTATGCGCGTTCAATGGTGACGTGGACACGGATGATAACCCGTTCACCCACTGGAGCCCCGAAATGTGGGCCGAGTCGGGCTTGCTCACCTGGTCACTGGCGAATGTCCAGGAATTAGAGGAGAAGTGGGGCATCGTCTGCGATACCCAGGAGCGGACGCGCTTGGTGTGGGCCACGCTGGCCGGGACGGACGGCCTAGCCCGGCTCATCGGGCTATTGGAGGAACTGTTCTGCGACATCACGGACGTGGACGCTGCGCTATGATTCCGGGCGATGGGCGTGCGACGGGGCGCCCTCGGTGCGGCGGCGCGGCGCGCCTGTCGATGCAAGCACTGGTCGACACACGCCGCGTGCCGGGGCGTTGGGGCCTGCAGAGGGGGTGGAGCGCCGAGGGACGCGCGACGCCGCCGGGCAAAAAGGGAGGATAGGGATGTGACTATCGGTGAAGCGACCGCGATAGAGGCGACGGGGGCGAGATGTTTCGCCCCGAGCCGCCGCGAGCGATTCTACCTCTCCGCGCCGAGCAATACGCGCCAAGCCACCATTGCGACGTTGCGCGCCTACGTCGGAGCGGTCGTCGCGGTCGGCGAGGGTATAGTGGCTGACGCCAAGGGTGTCCTCGACGCATACCACAACACGCATCGATACGGTGTGATGTCGGGCACGGGCGTCTACGAATTCAACATCAAGGTGCACGCGTTCCCGCCCGGATGGGCCACGCGGGGTATGGGCGAAACGAGCGCGTACGAGTACGTGGGCGAGGAGGCCTCGACGCAGTTGCACTGGGCCGTGGACCGGTTGCAGGACGAGTATCCGTGGATAGCCCGAGATTGGTGCACGGCGGGCCGCTCCGGCGGCTGGCTGCTCCTATCGGACGACGCGGCACCGGTGGAGCACTACGACGACGCGCTCCACGATCTCGGGGCGACCGCGCGTCACGGCGACTCCGGCGCGATACACGAAGCCGTCCGGGTCTATCGCGACGCGGTGGACGCGCTGCGTGCCCGCGCGCGCGATCTGCCGGAGATCGAACAGGATCTGCGCGCGGGCGTCGCGGGCTTCGAGCGGATGGTCACCTATCGCTCGTTCTGGGAAGGCGTGGTCCCGCGCAATCGCCTGCGACGGCGGCGCCACGCGCGCGGGCGCGCATGGCGCCGCGTCCGACGACAGCCGCGGGCGTGGTGGGGTTGAGCGACGACGGGCGGCAAGGCTACCGATCGATTCGATCGGTGGATGTGACACGATTGACAGAAGACTAAGGGGGGATAATGGCACAGACGCGACGCATGGGACAATCCGGGGGTGGACCGACCGCTCCCCAGCAGGAGCGTGACCTCTTCGCGCGGGCGAAAGCCGGGGATGTCGCCGCCAGGGACGACGTGGTCGCGCGCAACATGGGCCTCGTCGTCATGATGGCAGCGCGCTACAAAGACAGGGGCCTCGACCTCGACGACCTCGCGCAGGAGGGCGCGATCGGGCTGCTCGAAGCGATCGCGCGCTTCGAGCCCGAGCGCGGTTTCGCTTTCTCCACCTACGCCATATGGTGGATTCGCCAGGCGATCGGCCGCGCCGTGCAGTCGACCGGCGCGCCCATCCGCATCCCCGCGCACCTCTCGGCGGCGGCGCGCGCCATCGCGGAGGCCGAACTGTCCGGTGAGGAAGGAGGGGGATGGGCGACGGGAGAGGGCGCGCGCCACGCGGGCATCGGCGTGACGACCGCGGAGGCGCTGCGCGCCGCGCGCCGCAGGCCCCTTTCTCTGGACCGACCCGTCAGGGATGCCAACGGCGACGGGACCCTTCCGCTGGCCGACACGATCGCGGATCACGGCGTGAGCCCGGAGGAGGTCGCCCTGGACCGGGTCGGCGACGCCGAGCTCGCGACACTGCTCGCGGAGGTCCTCCCGCCTCACGAGGCCTCGGTTATCGCCCTGCGCATGGGGGTGGGCGGCACGGAGGGCGCAACCCAGGCGGAGGTGGGGAAGGTCCTCGGTGTCGTGCGAGGGGCAGTCTACCAGCGTGAGCAGTCGGCGTTGGGGAAGCTGCGCGCGCGCCGCGTCCTCGCGCGTCTGCGCGGCGATCCGACGGGGCAGACGTGGGGCTAGTACCGCACGACGGAGATTTCTCCGCATATTTAGCACGATGTCCCGCGTGTCAAACGCCCGCTTCACGCTTGTGGAACGTGCGGAATGTTTTCAAGCGAGCAGTACTAGCCGAACGTCCCGGACAGGGCGGCGACGCGGCGGGGATGGGGCGGATAGAGCGCCACGCCTCGTGAGAAGTCGACAGCGCGCCCTTTGGGGCCGCGGGCGGCCCGCCCGCCTCGTGCGACGAGGGGGGCGAAACGCCCGCGGCCCCGGAACAAGTCACAGCCCCTAGATAGACCCCCCGGGGAACGGAGGTCGGTATGATTTCGAACGCCAAGCCGGGTCACGCGGATGCCTACGCCGCGCCGTTCGACACCGCGCATCACATCACGGCGCAGCCGGTGCTGCTCGGTCCACGTATCGCGCTGGACGAGTGGATACCCGACCCGAACCGCCCGGACCGCTCGGGCTACCTCGTGCGCTCTCGCTGGCGCACGGCGCGGGAGGTCTACGCGGAACTCCGGGACCGGCTCCACGACCTGCCCCTCCCCTGGCGCTTGCGCCGGGAGCCGGACGCGTACGGTCTCGGCGCGCGGTGGATATACGGCGACACATTCGAGTATTGTTCCTACGGCGAGGCCAAGTGGCTGGCCGCCGCGGAGCTCACGCACTACCACACGGTCGCCTGCTACCCTGTCACCGGTGGAAGCGAGGGGTACTTCGCTCACGTCGAGTTAATCGGGGGGCATGACGACGCGCGCCGTCAGCGCATCTGCCTGATCAAGACCTTTGATGGATGGGACACAGCATGCGCGTTGGCCAATGCGTGCGCGACGCTGCTGGGTGCGTAGGCGCGCGTGTTAGGGGGAGACATGGCAGAGAGTAAACAAGGCGGGTCCGCGAGCACGCGGAGGAAGACCCTATGCTGAAGACATACGCCCAATGGCCGGGCCGGGGCGCGTCACCGAGCGCGGTGTACAAGCATCTCGGGCCCTAGGCGCGGGCGGTGGCCCTGGCGCGCGAGGGGGTGAGGCCAGTTAATGAGAACACGAGCCCGCTCTGCCCTCACCTTACAGTTGCCGTCACGCGATAGTGGCGTCATTGATTACCATGGAATGGAGGACTACGACAATGAGCCAGATTATCACGACCGCCGCCGCCATCCCCGTAACGCCCTACTACGTCCTTACTGACGATGCATTCATGAGTGACTGGGGTGAGGCCGAGGGGGGCGTCAACACGATCATCCTACCCTGCGGCGACAGTGCTGAGGCCACTATTGTCGCCACCAACGCCCGCAACCGCGAGGAGCAGCGCAACGTGCGTGTCCTCGACCGCACGCCTGTGCTCTCGTCCGGTGTGATCTACAGCCTCATGACCAAGGCCGATGCGCCGCGCTGGTACACGTCGGGCTCGTTCGAGCCCGAACCGACTGACCGGCCCTACAATGGTTGGAGCAACTACAAGACCTGGGCCACGGACCTGTGGGTCACGAACGACCAAGAGGGTTACGACGCGGCGTACGCAGCCATGAACCATGGCGGGGCCGACGCCCTGCGCGCCTACGTGCTGGCCCTCCCCGATATCCGGCAGGCGCTCCAAGGCTCCGTGCCCGAGTCCGGCCTCGCCGCCGATCTCTACGAGGATGAGCAGCGGAACGCCCGCGAGACGCGTAACTGCGCCCGTATCATGCGCGACGCGCTTGACAAAATCAACTGGCAAGAGATTGTCGAGGCTCTGCGTGAGGAATGACGAGTGCTTGATGAGCGGTAGGCGCGCATCCCGCGCGGCGCGCCACATGACCGAGGATGTCGCGACGGGGGCCAGTGCGGGTCAAGCGGACGCATGGACATCGTGGACGTCGTGGTTCGCGGGGGAGGACGTGGACGAGCCATTCGGTTCTCTGGCGCACACGCTCGCGATCGAGCGCCTGATGGAGGGCCACGACCGTCGGCTCCCGATCCCCGACGCGCTCGACTATCTCTGGCGACGCGGGGTGGCGGAGGGCTACCCCCTGCGCCGGCTGTACGTGCTCGACAGCCCCCTGCATCTCGGCGTCGCCGCCACGTATAATAGCGCGACGGGCGATGTCTGGGTCCGACTGGATGCGGCGCGGCCCGACCGGGGAGCGGCGGAGGTTGAGGCGGCGGGGCATGTGCTGCATGAGATCTCCCACGCGGCGCGCGCCCGCCACGGGACGCGCCGGCCGGCGACGATCCCGGCCTACCATCGTGACGAAGCGGCGACCCAGCGTCTCGCGCATCGGTTGGCGCGACGCTGGCGCGTCGCGCACCTGCTGACGCACGAGGTGCGGGACGCGTACGTGCGCTTGTTGGACGAGCTTCAACCCGAATTGGAGGCCGCCGGCACGCTCGCGGGGGACCTCTCGCTCGCCACGGCGGCCCCGGCGCTCGACGGGCTGCGCGCCCGTCACGGATGGAACAGATGAGGCGTGGGCGGAGGCGCTGTGGGGCTACGCCTGGGCCGACGGCGACCCCGCTGCGATCGCCGTGGCGAGGCTGGACTGCTGCCTGTTGAGGCCGACGTGGAGCCTCGGGTGGGGCCACGGCGAGGGCTTCGACGCGCTCGGACCGGCGACGGTGGCCACGGCGACAGCCACGGGCGCGTTGCGCGGCATCCTCGAGGGCGTAGCCGCCCCCCGGGGCGGCGACCGGATGGCCAAGGCCAACGCGCGGACGCGCCGGACGCGGGGCGGAGATCGCTACCTGCACGCGCAGATCCCCCTGTACCATGGGCGGGACGCATCCCCTTTCGTGGCGGTGGCCAACCGCGCGCTCCTCGGCGCGCGGGAGTGGGCGGCCGAGGCGGCCTGGGCCATGTACGGGGGACCGGACGATGCGGTCCGCTACTATACCCTCACAGTGGCCTATAAGCCCCCGATTGGCGAGGCCCCGTCAACTGGCTCGCAGCCGCCGGAGGTGCGCCTGTGGGGCGTGGCGCTCGGGCGCGTCGAGGAGGTGGACGCGGTGCTCCACACATACATCCGCGGTTGGTCTCGGTGTACATCGCTGCGCGTCGGCACGCCCCGCGACGCCCAGGAGGAACTCGCCCTGCGCGACAGCACCGTCGCCCGGTAGTCCGGTCACCTGTCAGGCCACCAGATCGACTAAGTCGGCGTCCGCGACATAGGGGCGCATCGGGATTTGTATAGTAAAAGTGTCCCCGCCGGCCCGCGCTACAACCATTCGGCGCGGGACGGGTGTCATGGTGGTGTGGACGCTCCATGCGCGGGCGGTACGCAGTCCGCGGGGCTCCACCATGGTCACCGTGTGTACCTTTCTCGAGGAGTGCGGACGGGGATGCAGTAGACATGACGACGACCACACCACAGTCGTTCGGATGGGCGACGGCTGCACGAGAGCCGGCGCAGGCGCCGGCTTCGTCGAAACGAGGCATGTCGCGCCCAGCTCCTTCGACACGCCACATCTGGCCCCTTTGGCGCTCTCGATGCGGTATATCGCCCCCCACGCGGTCGCCTGCGCCACACGTAGCCCGCACGGAGCATCGTGCTCGTCCGCGCCACTATGGAGCCAGGCGTGTCTTACACGCGCGGTCGCCCGTTGAGGCTTCCCGGTAGGAGTGGGGCATGCGGCGCCCTTGCAGGGGCGGGGTCCGCTCGTGCGACGACCATGAACAGGGAACGGACAAGCGCAGTCGGTGGCGTGTGTATTCGCGCGCGTGAGACGAAGCCGGTGGCGTGTGTATTCGCGCACGTCAGACAAAGGAGGCGCCTGCGCCGGCTCTCGTGCCCCCGACAGCGACAGCGCTGGCGTAACAGTCTATGGTCGGGGCACAGCCCACCCGAGAGACCGATCGTGCCATGGCCTAGCAGTGTGGCGTGGCTTACATATCGTCGCTAGTGGGTCACGCCCCATTTAAGTGGATATCGTCAGGGCCGCGTTTGCACTCGTTTAGCCCGTAGCACATATCCATCTATTTGCAGCGTGACCCACTAGAGCTCGTTTCAGTCACTCACCCACGGTCTCTAGCCGCGGGTTTCCTAAGGAGGTTTCAATGACAACAACCCTCATCACCGTCGCTGTCGTCCTGATCGCCGCCGTCGCCATGGTTCGCCTCATCATGCGCGCGGTCCGCCTGCTTGTCATCGCTATCGTAGGCGTGGCTGTGCTCGGCTCGGCCGGTGTGCAGGCGCACCTCATCGATGTGCAACGGCACATCCAGACGATCGTGGCGCAGGAGTATGCGCACGTCGGCGCTGGGGTGACCATGCCGACCACCACCCAGGCGCGCGTGCTGGAGGCGCAACTCGGTCGCATCGTCCGCGACGCGCGCGTCCAATCGTCGTGCCGTGGCGGGATGCGCGTCATCGTCGTCCAGTACCGAGAGCCGGACCCTCCGCTCGGGCTAGGCCGCGAGCAAAGCACGACCATCGGGTTGTCCGGGCAAGGCGATTGCGCCCATCGCGCACGTCCATAAGCGCGAGGGCGCCGCCAGGATCAATCCGTCACCGACGAACGAGGGGGCGGGGCATGACCTTGAGTGTCATGCCCCGCCCCCTCGTTCGTCGGTGACGCTCACCCATAGAAAAGGCGCGGGACCAGTGCACTGTGAGCGCCGGGGACATGCGATACCGTCTGGAACGGTCACGGCCAGTTTAGTCGGCGGTGGCGCGCATTGGGACACAAGGAGGCGCAGCGTGACGCCACGGGAGATAGACAGACAGATGTGCCAGATCGGCGACGAGATCGGCGATGAGACGATTGTGCACGGCATCGAGCCACGCCATACACTTTTTTACCCGACCCCGGCCTTGTGGCTGGAGATGGAGGGGCCGGTAGGGGGAGCCCTCTGGGATGCGTGCGCCTCCGCCTATGAGGGGAGCGGGCCTCCTGTTAGGGTCGTTTCACGCACATTTAAGACGGGGCGCGACGGACGCTACGACGTGGCGCGCCGCCGGGTCGCGGTCGTGCTGGAGCACGTGTCCGCGGACGCCGACGATGAGGCTGCGCGCGCCATCGAAGATCAATTCACCCCCGACGTGTGGGCGCACATCAAGGGGAGGGCTATCGCGGACATCGCCCTGTGGTTCCAGCGACACGACGGCTACAGCGCGACGCGCAACGCCTGGCCCGTGTCCTATCGTCTCTCGGCCGTGCTAGAGGGTGCGGCCGCGCCCGCCACATTCGACCGCGTCGGCCCGATTCTGGACCGATGGGGCACGCGCTTGGAGCGAGGCGCCGAACGCCAGATGGCCCAGCTTCGCGCCTACGCCGATGTGTGCGCGGCCCGTTATCGACGCGCACTGGACGCTAGGCCCGGTGTGGTAGAGCTACAGAAGGGAAGGGGACGGTAACGTGGGCAGGACGCAGACAGCGCCAGGCCCGGCGGATGGCCCACGCAGGCTGCTGACGCAGGCCGCAGCCGGGGGCATCGACGGTCGTGCGCCGATGCTCGCCCATCCACGAACCGGCGCGCTCGACGGTTATGTGGTCTTGGCATGGCGTAGCGTGCCCGCGTGGCATACCCGATCGTCGACACCGATAGCGTCGGCGACTGTGAACGACAGGGAACCGCGCCATCTGGTGAAAACGACGGTTAGTAGCGAGGGCGCCGACATCGACGCCCTCCGCGCATAGCGCCCCATTCGACACGAGCCACGAGGACACGGCGCCACAGGCGATCGTGGCGATGTGTCACCCATAGCGAGAGGAGAGCAACTATATGGACCCTGCTGTGGTCGGGACACCCAACGATACGGGTATGGCGCGCGACATAGAGGCGCGTATCGCCGAGATAGAGGGGGATCTCCGGCGGAGAGACATGGTCCTCCGCTCGCTCGACGACGACGTGCGGGCGAAGGCGCGCGCCGAGCTGGACTATGCCCTCGGCCTCGAGCCGGGCCTCTCGCCCGATCGACGGCGTGCGCTTGGCCTGACGGTCGTGAACGGCATACGCCTGAAACGGGGGATGCGCAGGGTCGGCGTCGCCTACTGCGACGTGCGGTCAGGAGGGATCGAGGCGGTCCTCACGCACAATCCGGACGGGCCGGGCTGGACAGTGCGGCTGCGGCATGGGAACGCGCGCGCGATCTTCGTGCAGGCAGGTCACCTGTGGCAGGGCTTGGTCGACTTCTTCGCCGATGCGGTGTGGCGCGAGAGGCAGTGGCAAGCCAGCCAAGCGCGCGCTCGCGCGAGCCGTCGACGAGCGTAGCGCCAGGGCCGCGGCCGGAGTGGCGACGATGTACCGCTGGCGTGGCACTCCTCTCTGCAACGTCGAGCCCGCGCGAGGGCGCGCGTACATCGTCGCTCCCTGAGATAGCGCGCCCTTGGTCACGGGCCGCGGAGCCGGTAGCCTGCCGGGCGCAATCACGACGACACGTCGGAGGATCCAGGCGGGGCCACTATCACGGAGGATGTGACATGCCGAGATTAAGCCGTCCCCTGACCGATGTCGCGGCCCATCGGCGCTCTATGCGCGGCGGCCGGGGCGGGGCGCGGGTCGCCGCGTGCGCCGCGGCCCTACCGACGATGCGCGAACGGTGCGTCGACATGGCCGACGCCGTGGCGCCACTCGCCGCGCTGTACACCGTGGCGCCGGCGCGCACGGCGCGGGCCGCCGCATGGCCACCCGCATCACAAGAAGCGACCGAGAGAGGCGGCGTCACGCCGGATGTGCCGCGAGAAATACTCGTGCGGCGCGTCATCGAGCAGTTGCGCGCCCTCGACCTGGCGCCGCTACCGGACGACCGCGACCTCGCGGCCATGGCGCTGGAGGCGAGGCGCGACGGGAGGCGGCCGCTGCATCTCGTCGCGTTACCGTTGATATCGCCACAGTGGACCTGGTACGAGGAATCGCTCGGAGACACCGCGGCGCCGTGGCCCGAGCTGATGCTGCACGCGGCGGCGTCGCGCACGCTCGACACGTACTATGCCACACGAGACCTTGCCCAGGACGATGCGCGGGCCGACGAGGGGACGGTCCGCGCGGTCGACGCCCTGAACCGGCGCGGATGGGAATCGAGCGTCAAGAACGGCGGCCATTATTTCTGGTCGGACGACGACAGGGTCGATGGGGGCATGCCGTGCCCCGGCGACATCTGGCGCGCTGTCGCGGAGGACGTCGCCGGGTCGTTCGCGCGGGAAGGTCTGGCAGGCGTGCCGGGGTACGCCACCTACATCGGGGGGCACACCGACAACATCTACTTCGATGTGCTCGCCGAGCAGTGGGAGGAGCACCTGACGGAGGAGTTCTCCTGGTCGCCCGGCGTCGCGGCGCGCGCCCGTGGGCTGTGGCGCGCGGCCCGAACGGCGATCGATGGCTACCGCGCGACGCGCGACGCCCTGGACGACCCGCGCTCCTGGCCAGCGTTCCTGCGCGCGTACAGGGCGACGCTGGACTGGTGCTTCGGGCCGGGCATGCGCGCGGAGCTGTAGCTATGGCGTGCGGTGGGAGGGTCGGCGACATCGGGCAATCCGGACGTCTGGGGCGCGACGCTCGTCGGAATCTTCCCGCATCGCTACCCGTGGCGCCGACGATACCGCGCGATGCGCCAGCCTCGGCGACTCTCCAGCGCCAGGGTGGTGTGAGCGTGCGGCGGCGCCATGTCTACGCGCGCACGTGCGCCGCGGTCGATCCATGGTCACCGCTCCACGGGGCGATGGTGTTACCGTCCGATGAGGGCGTCAACCCCGGCAGGTGGGTCCTTTATCCAGACGCGCTCCCCGAGGCGACGCGCCGGGCGTATGGGTTGACATGGGCGTGCGGGCCTGACGATTAGCGCCAGCCCGGTCGGGAGGGCCGCTCCCCTTTTAGGGGTAGGTTTTTCACGAAGGAGGGAGGTTCGGAGGGCACAGCCCTCCGAGATACCCCTCGTTTGGAGGGGTGGGGGGGGGGGCGGGGGCCCCCCCCTCCAAACAAAAACCTACCCCTGTAAGCGGCCGCCCCCCCCGTTGATGGCCCGGACGCGGGTAGACAGGGGATGGACGCCGACGCCGACGCCGACGCCGACGCCGACGCCGACGCCGACGCCGACGCCAACGCCAACGCCAACGCCGAACACCAAGCCGCCTAATCGTGGCGCATGGCGCGCAGGGGGGGTGACTCGCTATGCCCCCCACGCGTCGCCGAAGACGCAAGACGCGTGCGCCAACGCCAGCGAATAGAGGGGGCAGGCCTCCATCGACTGCTCCCGGTCCGAAAGGAGTCTACATCAGACGCCGCCCCGGCACGACGGCGAACACATGTGTTCGCCGTCGTGCCGGGGCGGCGTCTGATGAGTTTTGACGATCAGAATCGGTAATGGAGCAATGCCCGCGCTGTACCGATAGAGGAGCGGCAAGCCACCCGATGCGAGGCTCCAGCAGTCAGTTCTATCGGGCCTGTCATGCTCGTCTGCCTGCCCCACTGACCACGCGTCTCGTGTTACCGATTTTGGTCGTCAAAACTCATTAGGTAGTGCGTAACGGTCTTTACCCCCCCCCATTTTGCCTTATATTTAGTGCTACTATGTTTATGACATCGATGTAGCGCGAGTCCATGTGAGGTCATCGATGCGCTGGACCGAGCGCGTCGGCAATTAAGGTGACTATGTGCGCACAAAAAAGGAGGAGCAGTCGCATCAACCGCTCCTCTCTCGCAACATTGGTACTACCGTGGTCTGAGGCCACGATTCCCGAACATCCTGCGAATTCGGCCATTCTGGTAGGCCGACTCACCAATGTCGCCGTACTACCCCTGGTACATGTGGCCTATCGTAACCACGTAGAGGGTTCCTTGGCTGAGATTACACCCACCATATCAGGTAAACGATGCATCGTCAATGGGCGCCAGAAACGGGAACGGCGAATTGTCCTGGGACTGCGGGCGTTGCGCCCGCTGACGTGGACAAAGCGGGCGAGCGGCGCCGCGAGCGCTCGCTACGGGCATCCTATCACGTCGTCCCCCTCGCGGCAGCGCGGCACCACACAGACTTTCTATGTCAAGGCTGGGGGAGAAATAAAAAGTCCCGCGTGGTGCATGCCAATCGGCCTGCTGCTACGATCGTAGCAACAGACTTATCCTACGTCGCCTCGATGCGCGTCGATAGCTCGCGCCAGTGCAGCAAGGACTAATCTAAGCGCCTGTACGGTCGCGCGGTCCGACACGTCACCGTTATCATCGAGTTTCCCTTTGACGCCAGGTATGCTCAACGTCGCTCCGTCGGGGACGACCGCTCCCAAGGCAGTTAGCGTCAGCAGGAGCGAGGCGTGGGCCTTATCACCGCCTGCGTACAACGGGGAGGCGCTGAGCGCGGCCACCGGCTTCTCGTTCAAGTCACCCGTCGAGACGGTCCAGTCGAGGGCATTCTTCAAGGACCCGGGCACTCCGAAGGCATACTCCGGTGTGCAGATGAGCACGCCGTCGGCGGCTCGGAGCAGCCCGCGCAGATGGACGACCGACGCGGGCGCGTTCTCGTCGTCGAGGTCGGGGGTGAAATGCGGGAGGTCGCCCAGCCTGTCGTAGATCGTGACCTCCATGTCCGTGGGGGCCATCGTGGCGATCGCGCGCACCAGGGTCGTATTGGTTGAGCCGGCCCGGAGGCTCCCAGACACGGCTAGAATTCCCATCATATGGTCCCCTTTGTTCCCTCTTCCCCGCGCCAAGGCACGATCTCGCGCTTTTTCGGGGACGGGCGTATCGTCAATAAGGCTGCCCCGACCGTCGTTCATCGGGTCGTGCTCGACGGCTGTCACAAGCCCAGTAACGCGGCCACGACCTCTTTCGTGCCCTCCGGCCCACATAGGCGCACCCAAATCGGCCCCTGCTGCGGCTCGAAGGCCACCTCGAAGGTGACGAAGGGGCAGCACACGCGTTCGTCGCTGATGAAGCGCAGCAACCCACCCGCCACGGTGTCGTCGTTGGAGAACCGCACGGCGTAGCCGTCGGGCAGCTCCCGCACCTGCTGCCGTTCCTCGAAAAGGTGCGCGATCTCGTCGCGTCGCGTGGCCTGGCCCGCGACGTCGAGGGTGCAGGCGACGGGCCTCCCCGGCGTCTCCGGCATCTCCTGGGGCGTCCGGTCGTGGTCTGTCTGGATCATGGCGTGGCTGTCCTCTCCCTGGGGTGAGACGCGTCCGCTTGGCGGGACGTCCGTCATGGTGTACCGTACTACTTAAAGTGTGCTTGAAGTCAAGGGGGTACCGACATGACCGACGCGTTGACCATCAGTGCGGTGGCGCGCCGCGCCGGTGTGCGTCCGTCAGCGATCCGCTACTACGAGAGCGTGGGGCTCGTGCTCGCCCCGCCACGGGTCAACGGGCGGTGCCGGTACGGCCCCGACGTGTTGCCCCGCCTTGCGTTGATCGCGGCCGCCCAGCAGATGGGCTTCACCATCGCGGAGATCACGACGCTCCTGCACGGGTTCGCCCCCGAGACCCCCGCGGCCGCGCGCTGGCAGGCCTTGGCGGAGCGCAAGCTCCCCGAGGTCGAGGCCCTGATCGCCCGCGCGCACGCGATGAAGCGGCTCATCGAGGAATCGTTGCGGTGCGGCTGTCTGTCGCTCGAAGAGTGTGCCGTGAGCCTGCGGTCGCCCCTGCTCAATGAATCACCCGGGGCAACAGGCAGCGGCGACACGGTCGGCACTGCGTAGCACCGCCCCGCCCAGTCGTGCGCGCCCCACAGGCGTGGCCCCTCTCTGACAATCTTTGCCAGCACGCTTCACCACACAAGGCACGCGCTGCGCGCGCGGAGAAAGAAAAGACGTATTCACCGCGGACGGCATACGGCGGTGCTGGTTGTTGAGCAGGGTAGGTGCCCTTTAGTAGCGTCCGCCTGAAGACATTCCGCAGATTCGGCAATCCGTTTACCCGTGAGCGGCGCGAGCACCAGTCGTCACTTTCTGCGGAACTATCTCCGTCGAAGGGTACTAGGCCGCCCGTGGCGCATGGGCCTGTTGGGCCGCCACGAAAATCGTTGGGTCGTAGGTCTCGCGCTTGTGCCACAGGGCGTAGATGATGCGCACCCACTGATTGGCCAGGGCGCGAATCGCTTTCGTGTGACTCTTTCCCTCCCGACGTTTCCGACGATAGTAGGCGTTCGCCCAGTCCTCCTGCAGCGTGCTCTGCCACGCGAACTGGTGCAGGGCGTTGCGCAAGGGCTTGCTGCAGGCGTAGCGTTTGTGGACCGAGGCATAGTTGCCGCTCTGGAAGACGACCGGCGAGGTGCCGGCCAAAGCTTGGACG
>JAABUH010001656.1_pt1 | contig 23739 bp, 22 predicted proteins | sample 5559121 | NCBI WGS metagenome assembly JAABUH01 (sample SAMN10711871, study PRJNA513364) | rock metagenome | isolation source: Antarctica rocks | place: Antarctica: Victoria Land, Battleship Promontory nord | collected 2015-12-28
TATTTCCTTCCTTCTATCTGGCAAGGTATTTTCTGCAAATGCCAGCAACCATGTAATATTCTCTGAGGAGTCCTCCCTGGTTTTGTTGAAGGTGAAAAGATACATTTTGAGAGCCGTATCTTGCTGTACATGAGACCAGTGCTAAATCAATTGGATACCTCAGCTCCATGCTCTCATAAAACCATTCATAAGTGAAGGGTTGGGCAAGCTATCAAGAGGGAGACAAGATCTAGAGAGGGCGTAATAATGCTGAGAGATTCTGCATAGCTTCCGAGCTGATTACAATAAGGAAAGCCTCATTCAATTTGTTCGTAACCGTCTCTTATGTACAATGGCAATGAAAGCGACGGATCTCAGGTAACAAATGCTGAGATGATAAGAAATCATAAATGAATGGACATTCAACCTCCAACAGTACTAGAATCAATGTGCTCGTGCACCTTGATAATACTCTTGTCAGAGCATGGCTCTGCAAGACATAAATTTCCCTGAAGCAAAGCGTAAAGCCTAATGTTGCCAACAAGCTACATCATTACATTATCCACATAACCAATGGGTATCATACAAGAACCGTCGGAGCAGCAGATACCGACCATATCGCAACCCAGACTCCACTCAGTTGTAGGTAAAGAGAGATCGAAACTTAAACCTTCTTGACATACGAGGCTTTGCTTCGTAATTCCGCACTAGGAGAAATACCTCGCATGGGAATCCTAGAAAAGAGAATGGACCGTGCCTCTACTCAGGACAAGAGCAACCTCAACATTCTCAGCACCATTCGACCATCCGCTCGGTCTTTGAGTGTCAAAGTAAAGCCCATTCACAATTGCTTCCCAGTCTCCCCCCTCATTTTCTTTGTCCCCGCTCCCTGCATAAGTGGTCAGCCTATATACGAGTATAGCTGTTACTGCGCTCTTCCTGGTGTCGCCAGTTTGGCCGAGCGCTCACAAGAAGCAGACAGCACTTGTTGGAAACCTACCTTCTTTCCCGGTTTGCCCTCCACAATCCCCACTGCCTTCTCCGCCGCACCCTTGACTTTATCCGTCAACGACGGCTTCTTGTGCTTTACCGCCGGAGCTTTTTTCTTCTCCACGCGTCCCGTGGTGGTGGCTTTGGCTCGAGGCTTGGAGATATTAGCCTTTGGCTTCGTCGAGGTTGTTTTCTTGGTGGTCGTGGTCTTTGTTTTGGTCTTGGTCTTTGTCGCTCCGGCGGTTGGCGTGAACGGTTTGCGGGGCGCACTTTTACCGGTAGCTTGTCGTGTGGACACCATGTTTGCAGTGTATGATGATCTGGGCTGAGCCGTCTGAAGCTGTCAATCAGTTGAAGCTTATGAGATGCGCCGGAGTATAATGTCTGTGTCCGGCCAGAGTGTGAGGTTCGGCGCAGGCTGCGAGAATGAGGGGTTTGTTTACATTTATGAGAATCAGGAAACAGGGGTGCAAAAACTGCAATTGCAGAATTTCAACGTGAGACGCGAATAATATGTAATTCGAGGTGAGTACCGTAATATCTTGTAGTGTAATCGCGCAAGATGACTCTGATCCACTGAACAGTGCGGAGTTCAGGCAGAATAGGGCGCATTATTTTGATACTGCAACAGTAGCATGAGATCAATCTAGTGTGCCATGCTATGCATGGGCGCTTAAATGTACATTCCCCAGTAACCCTCCTTCTCATGCAAAACGGTGTCTCCCATCCTAATCTATTTTTGTCCGGTATCAAATGCAAGAAGCAACCTCCCATCCCTAGGCTACGATATTGTACGCGCGAGGAGATCCCAATGCTTTAGGCGCCATTGACTCTGACAGGCAGCTCACGTGGTTGATTCAGCTTTGCCATCCTCTTCGTCATGCTACAATCGAGTCAGTCGTGGCGCAGTAAACCGTTTGGTTTCACTTACAAATCAAAGAAGGCGAATTGGCTCGGACTGCTGCCATGCTCGTACACAAATCTGCTGGCTAAGTAACTGCCAAAGATTGCACGCAAGTAATTATCAGGTACCTTTATCATGTTAGCATAGTCGAGTGCTCACTGTTTACACCAAGACTCTGCATCTAAAAATAAAGCGATTCAAGGTGTGTGACTTACTCGTTCAATAATGGTGGGCAATCCGATTTTCTCCAAAAGCAATTTTGGCAATGCATCTTCAAGCACTGAGTTACGTAGCTCGGTGTTCTGCCAGAGGTCCTGTTTTTGTAGCTCTTCATCTAGCTTGGTAATGGCTATGCTTAGGGTGTCACTAAGCGTACTTCGAGCGATGCCGGTTTGTTGATGTTCTCGCCAAATCGCTTCGAACTCCAATGCCGCATTACGCTTGATGGTTTCTTGAACTTCCTTCACGTAGGCATTGTAAAAGGGAGGAGCCGCGCCGTCCTCGCGGATGCACATGTTCTCCGAGAAGCCTTGGTCATCAAAAGATAATGATGCGAGCACCTCAAGCGATGAAGAAGTGACCCCGCCTTTGTTCGCAGACGCATCCTTGTACAAGATGCAGCCAGCCTTCTCAAGGCGCAGCTTGGCGTCTTGCGTAATGAACAGATTGGCACCCTCGACAATGTACGGGATGGTGCTCTTGCCATCAACGATAAGCTTGTTGACGGTACTCAAGTCGATGGATTCTGGCCGGCCACCGCACGGGACGAAAAGATCAAAGTGCTTCCCGCCTCGTAAATGAAAGGTGTTGCGGAAGATCATTCCGTTATTGACAGTCTCTCCGGAAGGCAACGTGACGTTCGTCTCATCAACCAGGACGCGGTATCCTTCGGATGATAGTTTCGTTGTATCGTACTCGGAGATCATTGCACGTTTCGTGGCCAATCTCAGAAGCTCTGCATGGTCTAGACCTTGCGAATCGACAAGCACGCCAGCGCCATCAACGATCGCAGTATATTTCTCATTACCAAGTAAGATTTCGTTAGAACCTAGGTCGCCATCTGGGCCACCGGTCTGTAATTTTCGGACTGCATCAGGTTGGAGGTTGAGTTTTCGATAGATTCCCAGGACATATTCACGAACAGACAGTGTGGTCATGCCATAAACATCATGAGGGATACCGCCCAGCTTCGGGGTTTTACCAGTGAAGAATGATTTCCACCAAGGAGCGCCTCTCACTCTCGCATGCTCGGTAGCCCAATTGACGAGATCTGCAGTGTTCTCATCAGGGCCCATGAAAAGGATTTCTTGTTGACCATGCAGGTCAACAATCGGATCCTTAATTCCAGGGCTAGTTGGGGGTAGCAAGAGGTCCATAATGCTGTCAATGTACTTCTCAAAAGCTACTTTGACCTTATCTTGATGGTGTACGTCCAGCAGAATCACACCTTTAGACCCTCCTTCGGGTATGTCCTTATTTTTGCGTTGCTGTGTGTTAGCGAGGTTGTAATTCTCGTCGAAGAGAGATCTTGCATTAATGGAGTATGCTTCGCGATTTCTTGACTTGACGATTCGAATGCCGCCACGGGCAATATCGCGAAAGCGAAGATGGAAGCCACGGAATTCCGAACTGATTACTAAGAACATACCGTACAATGGCTGTGGGTATTCGACTTCAGGGAGGAAATTAGGGTTGAGCCTAAAGCTCAGAGCAACTTTCGTCGGAGTGTAGAAATTGGTCTTCAGTACGCCTGCGTTGAAGACTCTGAAGGCAGTCATAACCATTTGATCATGCTCGTTGATCGCAGTCTTCGAGATGAGCGATTTGAGTTGCGCATCGTCGAGGACCGTATCAACTTTGAGCCGTAGGTAACTGAGCGTGGGAATGAAGTCATCTTGCTCGCCTCTCGTTTGGACATAATGAGTATTAGCGAACGCTAGGTACAGCGACCGCACGAGATTAGGATACTTGTTGATGATTTCGAGAATGTAGTCCGAAGTGAAGGTCTCCGTTCTGAGCCGTCGCTTGATTTTGGACAACATTTCCGCGTGAACGCTGTTGTTCGGATCTAGAATCGAGACAAGGGACGTGTATTCCGATCCCAAACGATTGAGAAAATGACCGACGAACACCCACACGCAATGCGCATAGATTGTCTCTTGCAAGCTCAGTCGACCGCTGGCAAAATGACCTTGAAATTTGTTCTGAGGTATGCAGTATAGCAGAGATACTTCTTTCATTATCTGATGAATTGAAGCCTCGATTGGCGGATGCTTTGCGTTGGCAGCTGTCTGTGGTAGGGGACGTAAATAGATCGACATGATTGTGATCCCGTTTGAAAATTGCTCGACATATTTTCTGGAGCTTGTGCATCCATAGTAGTGATATAAATCAGAGAGAGCACTGAACATTCCCATGGCGGATCCTTGTCGATATGCAATGACAAGCCTCTTTTCCCTGCTTGCAGGCATCTCGAACATTTCAATGACCGGTCCGGTCCTCCCAACGGCATTGTTCATAACTTCTTGATAGATGTCCTTGGTGTTTTGCGTGGCCTTTTGAAGGAACCTTGTCTCCCCGATGATATTTAGATTGGTCTCTTCCAAACTAGGCTTTGGATGTGCAAAATGACATTTGTAGACGAAGTAGCAACGTAATTGATCCTTCTCTCCGGGAAGGTGGCTCCCAGAGCGAAATGATTCCACTCGATAGCTGCTATCGCTTGTAGAGCCATTGACGTACTTCTCGTCAATCCTCTGCTCATACCTGGGACCGTCAATCGCACTAATACCGGGGGTGCTTGTGTCAATGTATACGGCATGATCCGCCGCTTCCTTGTCCAGACGTATTTCTAGACGGCCGTCATCTCGAGCGAATGCTGCTACCTTTCCAGCGTACAACGACAGAATGTGGTTGACAACAGCTGGCACTGTCTCTGTCTGGAAATACATATCATCAATGCCCAATTCGTTGTAGAACCAATTGGTTTCCGACTCGACGAATTCTGGAGGTATGAAGCCCTTTTCCTCGAGCTGATCCATTACTATTTGTTCATCTCATCAGCCCGATTCTCAGGTAGTCTATCGTTTGCCTCATCCCCTACCCTGTTCCATTTGCAAATCTTTGCCTTCAAATTTCGGAGCAACATAACCAGAACCCTCTTCGCGGAGAACTCTGGGTTGGCTTGATCCTGGAACGCTCAAGTGTGTTGGCTGCGGCGAAGGCTGTCGGCCGGGGGTTCGGACAACCTGTTCAAGTATCTTGTTATGGATGCCATTGTGCGGTGCTCGCTCCTGCGGTGGTTCTGCGGTTGACTCTCTTCGAGGCAGTTGAACGGTATCCATGTCATCAGAGTCAGTCTCAGTCATGCTGGACAGCGAAGGTACGCGGTGGAGCTTGTAATAGGACGCGAGTGGAATGGCCTTCAAAGAAGGGAACAAAGCACCGTTTCCGTTCAATGAGCCGGTGAGATGGAAACTCTGCGGTGGGAGATGTTGCGAGGCGAGCTTTGAAGCTGTCAATGGCTGATGGTAGCCATTGTCGGTAGCGTAGCTGCCATTGAGGTGAAGATTGTCAGACTCGTGCAGGAGCTGAAAACGCTCCACTGCCACGGGCTGCCCTGGATCGGCGGGGCAGGGCATTTCTGACACGAGCGTTCCGAGTTGGTACCTGTTCTTAGCTCAATCTGATAAGGGCCGTTGGGCTGCCGCCGCTAGAAAGATAACAGAAATCCCTCGAGATCCTTCTTCCTTCTTCCTTCCCAACGCCAAATTCAATGATGTTGCTGATAAATGACAGCCGAGTTGGATCCACGGGCTCTCCAATCACTCCACAAATATGTACAGGAGACAGACTGTGCCGATCACTTCATGAAATCCTTCGAGCTTCTCTACGCGGACTCGTGGCAGAAGATTCTACGATTTTATATACTTCCGGTCGTTGCGGGTTCGGTTTCAAAGCTTCTTTGCCCTTGTGAACCTGGGGGATTGTCGGAGGTACCGCTTGCGGAGCCGACCCTCTGGCAGTGTCGCGTCTGAAAAGTTCATCAGTCGTGTAGCTCAGGAAAACTCTAAACATGGAGTCGCCATCTCTACCTGGCCTTCCCCATGCGCGGATTTGGTTTCCTGGGGAAAGCGATGCTAGTGTGCGGCAAGCGACAGCCGACACTAGGGCTCTCATGCATTGACCTCAATTTGCTTCTTGCTTTGCAATTCCTATAGTTATCTTGACAAGCCTAAGCCAAAGTGAGTATAATCTGAGCGCTGAAGTGTTAGGATGCGCAGTACTTGTTGCGGGAAACCTATTCAGGAAAGCCGAGCGTTAAATGGAGACTCGGACATCGATCGAACGAACGATACTCCGCAGTGTGTTGATACGGTCAAGCAATCGCCGGGGCCAACGCTGGGCTCGTGACCAGGGCGCTACCTCGGAAATTTGAAAGAGAAGCGCAGGCGGCTGTCAAGATGGTGTGTTCTGCACGTTCAGATGGGGGAAGGCTGCCAAATGTTGACTCTGAAACTGTAGTTGATATGCTTTGCAACCACCTCAGACCCGAGGTCGTCGTTTTGGGATTCCGAAATCTTGACGGAGTCTACTTTGGGGAATCCTCGTCTCCTGTTGATCATTGAGCGTGATCCTCGACAATCTGAGATTCTGCGCTTCCTGTAGGACACTTTCTTGATCCTGCGATCAGGAATTCAGGATCACAACATCACCTTTCTCGTAGGGGATAGGAAGCAGCCATTCGTTGACTGTGTGGTATGGAAGACCTCTGCCGCTCGGCGAATCGTCTGGGGGACGGCTTTCCCAACCTATTTTGCCTTAGGCCTTTGGCCTCTTGCGCTCCTTCGCATGAGTTGTTTCTCAAACGATGAGGCTCATTGTCCCACTAGATTTTTTAGCCACATTCTCGAATGCTGAGGATGAGTATTTGCGCTGCGAGCTGTTTGCATTGACGCCATCCTAGATTTATGCACCGATCCACAGTTGCTTTAAGTTCATGGTCATTATAGATGGTCAGTGCTGATACGGACACAGGAACATCGCGTATTGAATCAGTGGTTTCAACAGACAAGTTCCTTCATCGTGCTCAGCAAGGTGTCTGCCGTACTAGAGTTACTATTTTTGAGGAAATTCAGCGTCAAAACAGCCGCACGTAGTGCAACGATTCTGGGTTGATACGAGCAAGCTGGAGCATCTATACGCCCTTGCTAATTGATCCTCCTCTACAACATCTCGAAATAATGATCACCAGGGTCTCAGCGGAAACGTCTGCCGGCTGCGGGTCTTTTAAAGACTGTAGACGTTCTGAAAATATACCATCCAGCATTGGCATTCGGCTGACATCAATGAGTTTGAATGGACTAGTATTACTGCAACGTGGAAAACACGATCCTTGAGTGGCAGGGATCAATGATGGAATATTTGGTGAAGAGACCAATTGTGCATCCCCATCGATAATAGTGATAACACGATTTGATACGAGATCAACGAGGTCTAGATTCTTCGGATGTCGGTTGCCCAGCATAGGCTCGAGATGTGTAGCGTAAACTTCCTTTTGCTCGACTGTGCAGCTCAGTCAATCGATAGGTCAGAGTCTGGAGGAGCAGAAGATGTGCAGCGAATTGATTGGTCCTTGGAAACTCTACTAGTTGCAGTATTGACAAGTAATTACCGTCTTGCGCTCAAAGCCGCCAAGATGGGAATTTTCCACACCAAAGATAAAGTGCTGTGGGTGCTAAATCCCGCAACAGGCGCGACTAGTTGGACTTTGAGCCTTTGGTGCAGTAGAGGCTGGAACATGCTGTGCGGGTGCATGGATTACCCTGCATGGACGATCTTCCATAACAGTCTTCCTGAAACACTACCGCTATACTGGCGGTTTGCACGCACTTCGCCGCATTATTTTCGCGTTTGGCTGGGCATAGTAATCTCGACGAGGAATCTGGCAGTCAGCCTACGAAAATGGAGTCGATTCGGAGTCCTAGTGATGCTGGTCGCAGCTCGGAGCACGAATAATGATGAAAATAATCTGCTTCTTTCGCGACTCTTTCAAGAGTCGACATCTTTCAGTTTCACAATTATCGTGTGGACTTCTTCTGTAATTAGCGTTCTGGCCATGGCGAACCTTGACCACTCACTGAATTGGCGTCTCAGTCTGAGTGGCTCTCGCTGAACGGCCAAGTGGGCCTGGTGATCAGGCACTTTCGTTGAATTGCTCGGCTTCAACAAGTGGCATTTCGTCTAGAAGAAGCAGCGTCAGTTCCAAAAACAACGAGTTTGTTTTGAGAGACGGGAACGAGACGGCTATCATCAAGTTTTCGGTGGCTCCTGGAAATATCCCATCAAGTTGAATGCTATTCTGCTGCGTATATCTCTTTCGAACTCGTCATTTTGATGGGCAATGGCCCGAGACTTTGCATTTTGCTTTATGGATGCTTCATGTATCCATCGAGCTGCGTGGACTTGGGAGATCTGAGAATCATTTAGCGTCGTGAATCTGGAGGTGCTGTCACCTTAGCTGCCAATTCGAGCGGAGTAAATCCACATCTTATGACCTTCAGCAAACCGCGGTCAGCGAAGTCTTAGTCCTACCAAGAAAGATTTTCTAGACAACTATGGACACATGTCTAAGCTGTTCAACACCAGCGCTGTGATTGGGTTTTTTTTGATTTTGTGTTTGGTGATCCTCTAAAGGCCAGAGCTGGCAGGGTGTTTATCTGCACTTGTGTCCGTTGCTGAGGAGATATAGAAAAACACCTACATAATAGACACCCTGATTGATGAGGGCGGGAAGGACCAACGAATGCGAAATACACGCAATCTTCATTCTTTCCCATGCGTAATGCTCATGACATCATTAATATTTTTTGACATAATGATATATCGCCTTGCCTTGGGGTGACCAAGGACAGGGTGCTCGAGTGAGCAGTGTCAAATTGCTTATTCAAATCCATACACGTTTCGAGCATGGGGCAGGGGCAGGGGCATTTAAATGCTCTAGCGCCGATCGACCACGCGACTGACCCGACTAAGGAATCCGGGGTGCATGAAACTTGTTTGCGACGCATCGCTTGACACTTCTAGCTTGGAACACGTATGATTCAAGGACGGACTGTACAAGCAACATGAGCAATTTATTATCTCTCAAAGTCATTCCACGCAATAAGTTGACGCGTGCATCCTCCAAAGCTGGCCGGCAGGGGGCTCAAGCGGTCTATGCGCTGAATGGCTGCCGACCGAGATTTCTGTATTGCGGTGTGGACGGATCCTTCCCCGGTGATGTGACAGATCATAGAACCTTGTTACCTTGCACGCTTCGGCTCTGTCTTGGGTTGGGGTGACTAAGCTTTGCATATTTCCAAGGGAAAATCCTCCTTGTCAATAATAGCAGATTCCTTTTTAAAATCCTGTCGTCTCTTCAGCCATAGCAAGCTCTACCGGACATACACTTCAGCTCCAACAGAATATCCGCAACCACATCTAGCTGCTGCCTGGTAGACCCTAATTCTCATGTCCTCCTGCAACCTGTCCTGACACAGCCAGTGGCTCGCATCAGACTCTGATCTGCTGCACCCTCTACCATCCCTCGTATCCTCACCATGACTTTCCCAGCGTCTTGTGAGAATCAATTCAGCCTACCCAGCTCAGAAAAGCTTAGTCAACACCTCTTGAAGGCACTGGATGGATCCTCACGACCAAAGGTTGCTCTATCGATAGAGCCATCTTCAATCGCACGTCTGCCATCTGCGCCACCTCCATGTATGTGGTCTCAATCAAATCTAGTCTCATTGCGTATCATGATTTGATTCTCCAGATGTTTTCTGGGAGTATCTGTGCCTCGGTCTTGTCTCGTTTCCCATATCTGTACATAGGAGTTTACTGACCGAGGCGCCACTGATCAGCACCCGTGGGACTTTCGGCATCGACAAAACATCAACAGTAGCAAAGTCTTCTAGACTGCATTGTGGCAGCTAGAATTGCAGATTCTGCGCAGTATGTTTGCTCAAGATGAATGGACATAAGGACAGAACCAAGGCCACCTCAGAAGAGGTTCATCACGAACAGCCAGTGCAATGAAGGAATCGTTGGTCCTTGAATATTGATTAAGAGGATTGTTTCATATCTAGATGGCTAAGGAATATTTCCGTAGAAGAGAAAGGCAATTTGGCAAATCTCAAGCCAAATGTGTAGCTATCGGTACTCGCGTCTTTTCGATATCAACAAATGAGCATAGCAGCGTCGAGAACTTTGAAGCCTGTGTTTGCCCCAACGTAGTTTGATCAGATAGGTCTCGTTACAGAACGATGATAAAATCCATGCTGAGGTACGAGTGCGGGACAGAAGACGGGAGCGGGCTTGGCATCGATTCCTAGATGCTTCGAAGATTTCAGTCCAACCAGACCCACCTCGTAGTAAATTTTAATGAGACTTCATTCCTCGCACAAAGCTGTCATCGTAGAGAAGTATGGCTCAGCGGGATTCTCACAAGGCTGCCTACCATACGACACAATCAATGCGTGACGACTCCGACGACAATCTTGGTGGATTTGACAGCGATCCTGTGGAAAAGGATGAGAACGAAATTGAGCTTGAGAAGATCGTCTTCGGGGACGAAAAAGGCTTCCACGACGACTTGAGATTGCACGGAAAAGCTTCTGTCGGGGAAATAAGTGAGGGAAAATCACGGGAAGATCAAGAGGGGCTCGACAACACGGGAATAGAGGGTCTCGATGATGCTGATGTCCGTAACATCAATCCGCTTCTTTCGAACCCTCTTGGCTGAAACGAGTCTCAGCTGTTCTTCCTCGATTCTGGACCATCCCCAGCGGATGCAAAAATACTGCCGTACACACAAGTACCAGACGAAGACCGAGATCAATCGGACAATGGTGATAAGGCGGCCTGGGTAGACAGCGATGACGAGCGTATAACCGTTTCATTAGCGTCCAATCCTCGATTGCGCAAGCTCAGAATTGCCGAGTCGGAAGATTTGATTAATGGCAAGGAATATACTAAAAGATTGCGCCGCCAATTTGAACGATTATACCCAATCCCAGAATGGATTTATACTTCTGCAGCAACGAAGAGGCCCCATAAAAAGCGACGAAGAGCCTCCAATAGCTCAGGCAGCTCAGAAGCTCTGGCCTCTGGAGATGACAGCCCAGTCGACTCTGGAGAACTTTCTGCCCAACCGCTTGCAAGACTTCTTCAAAACGCTGGTCTCACACAATCTGTGCCCGTGGACCCTAAGCACAAGAGGAAGCTCCGACCTGAAATCATCGATGTCCAGCGTATCAAGGACGTTGGTATAGCTCAACCGGTGAGCTTGTATTCTCCGCCTCAAATTGCATTGCTAAACTTTTGTTCTTCCAACTCTAGTCATCCGTCACCTCGCTTGCTTTCCATCCTACGCACCCACTCCTTCTGAGTTCCGGCCCTTCTTCCACACTGTCCCTCTACCATGTCTCCTCACATCCGCCCAATCCGAATCCTTTGCTGACAGCCCTTCACCTACGCTCCACTCCTCTCACAACATCACTCTTTCTCCCTCCTTCAGGAAATAAAATCTTCTTCTCTGGTCGCCGCCGCTATTTTCATGTATGGGATCTGCAAAACGGCAAGGTTGAAAAGATCACAAGGATTGTCGGCCACAAAGAGGCTCAAAGGAGCATGGAACGCTTCAGGCTGAGTCCCTGTGGGCACTGGATGGGATTAGTGGGTTCCGGCCGAAAGGGCGGTGGTGTGATCAATATCCTCGACGCAAATACATGTCAATGGGTAGCGGAAGTGAGAGTGGAAGGCAAAGGCGGCGTAGCGGATTTCGCCTGGTGGAGTGATGGCGAGGGGATGCTGCTTTTAAGTAAGGGGGGTGAAGCTGTCGAATGGGACGGCCGGCAAAAACGAGTTGTAGCAAGGTGGGCCGACGAAGGAGCTGTTGGTACCACAGTCGTAAGATTTGGAGGAGCGGGAGCAGGGCCAAAGGACTTTGGAGGTGACAGATGGGTGGCTGTTGGTAGCTCGAGTGGGGTTGTCAACGTCTACGACCGAAAGAAATGGGTGAACGCAGAAAGTGTACCCGCGCGGCCGAAGCCCGTGAGAGCCTTTGATCAGTTGACGACACCAACATCTCATCTCGAGTTCTCTCCTGATGGGCAGGTATTGTGCATGGCCAGCAGGTGGAAAAGGGACGCTTTGAGATTAGTCCATTTACCAAGCTGTACTGTGTACAGAAATTGGCCTACTAGCTCGACACCGTTAGGAAGGATTACAGCCGTTGCATGGTCCCCTGATTCAGAGATGCTGGCCGTGTCGAATGAACAGGGTAAGATCAGGTTGTGGGAGATCCGCAGTTGAATGATACCAATATTACGTGAACCCTTTCAATCCCTGTAGCATTTTCTATAATCAGTTCTATTGTCAAAATAGAACGTAGATATTATTCTTTCCACGCAGACGAGTCCCTCAAATCCAAACTTGCCTCCTATACAAAGCTTAAAATATGTCTGAACTTATATGATCCCTTCAGTGTTTCGTATTCCAGCAAGATTACCCTCTTTGACTCGTTTGATTGTCAATGCTGCGATGAGTGCCGCCCCGACACCACTGCCGTCCTCTGCCGCCAGTATACTCACAAGGTCTTTCTCTCCTTGCTTCCAGTCCAAGATCTCCCTTAGAGCAACGGCACCTCTGGCTTTGAAGTGAGGGTACTTATTAAAAACACTTCCGTCAGCACCAACATGGCAACTCTTGATGTCCTTCTTCTTGCAGATGGCAGCGACGCCACAGGCAGAGAGGCGAGCGGCTCGAGTACCAATGAGCTCAGCAAGACGGCGACAGAGTTCGAGTTCTGGCTTGTTTGTGATGATGCCTAGTTCATTTTTGAACAAGTTGCTCGTGTCTGACAGGTTCTCAAAAGGATCTTCTTCGATCAGGGACAAGAAAGACGAGTCAAGAGTATATGCTTTTCGCAACTTGCTGATATCTTGCCCTTGGAATACGTTACAGCTTTTATTGTCGTGGAGATCTACAAGCACGAGACGGAAGAGTTCACCAAGGTAAAGTCCTGCTATCATCTTCTCGAAAGCTTGCTGACCAGGGCGGGGCGAATCTTCATCAACAATAACATCGTACGAGGTGCGAGGTAGGACGACGTGTTCATTATCGAAGGCGCCGTATTCACAATTGATGGCAATTGGCATCTCTGGAGGGAGGTTGTAGTCCGCAATCTTGGGTATTGAACCACAATTCTCCATGTATGCAGCGTTGCAGCCTGTGCCGAAGATACAACCAATTTTCATAGTGTCATCCGTGTAAGCTGACGCAATCAGGGTTCCCGTGGTGTCGTTAATGAGGGCACTGAGTCTGATTGGAAGTTTACGCTTAGCAATAGCCGCCTCGAAGAGTGGTGCAACATCCTTGCCCTCGACGCCCGAGATATCGAAGCCTTTGGTCCATCTTTGCAAAATCCCATTGTCTATATACGTTTGAGTAGCTGGGAAGGAGAAGGTAAAGCCAAGCGGAATCTTGTCTAGCTGCTCCAGGTTTTCGACTTCGTGGTGATATTCGATGAATTGCTGAATGCAATCGGCGATGTATTCCCACAGCTCCTCAGACTCTCCAGTCTTCAATTCTTCTGGCATTCGGTATTTCGACTGAATGATATCGAATTCACCTTTTTCTTCGAGCAAAACAATCTCGCAGACACGCAGATTGGTGCCCCCCATATCCAGCGAAAGATATGTGCCTGTCTCGTTGCCATCTGGATATCCCATGACCCATGTCGGGTTCATTGGCTGTGGTCATGTGGTCAGCAAGACATGAAGAGGCTGCCGATTTTGCTCTGCACTAACAATGCTGCCGCCTTCAACACTGAGGCCTAATGAGGCGTTAGGGATGGAGTCGCCGGCGCAAAGGGACGAATGACTTTCCCTTTTCCAGCTCCTTCACAAAGTGATTCGTTATCTCTTTCAGCTTGGCCTGGTCTACCGTGAATATCTTTTCCAAGTTTCTGATCTGTTCGAGAATGTCGTCAGGCACATCAGCCATTGACCCTAATCATGCCGCTGTCAGATTCCGGAACCAAGAGGACAACCATAGCAAAGACAAACCCTTGCGAGAGGGCTGTCGCCTCGGGCCCAACCCAACCATCTTGAGTGATTATCAACGGTCTGTGTGAACGATGCGACTGGAGATCTGGGCAGGTGTAGACTCAATGGGGAGGGCGGGTATAAGGAATGGCTATGGCTAGCTTCCAGAAACATCAACAGGCTTCATAGGCTTCATGTAGCAATTGTTGAGGATGACGAAAAGCTTCGAGCTGGCCCCACTGCGTGGTCATGGCTGACTGAAATGCTTCAGCCCCACCATCCTGTAGCTAAACTTTAGAATAGGTCTGGGCCCCCACTTATTTACCGACGGATAAATGTTGCAGGCACATTAAATAGGAATCGGCGCGTAATGTGTGTACACGGATTCATCCCGTGATATACGTTCTCAGATCTTTTCATATCACACCTCAGGCCTGAACTTGTCAGGGTTCTGCAAGGAGAGCTGTTCACTGGCCTCACTGGCTGTAATTAGCGCCCTTTCATAAATAGCATGGCGTCGTCTAGTCGCGTCTTATCATTTCGCGCCAAGGAGCAACGACCATCTTCGGTAGAGAATACAGCACTTCAAACTGGATCAAATTTGCCTCGAAACATGGCGTTTCCTTTGTCGAAGTCCAAATTCTCCTTCAAATGGTTGATCTAATCCCTTTCTTTTCCTAGGATCATTTGTGTTATTCCTCGAACTTTTGAATTCTTACCGGACGCCATGTCTTCCTCTTCTGGTACTCCTTCCCCTACAACGCTCGCTAGTGCTGTCAGTGGCAATGGTACTGCTGGAACGGCTCAAGAGAATGCCGGCTTGTCGATCGGTTCATTCATTGCCTCTCTGGGCAGTGGCCTCGCCATTTTTGGTGTCGAATTGGCCCTATTTCTATTGCTGAACGGCAAGTTCGCAAGAATTTAGTGAGTTCGTTTGCGCTCACTACTTCCCCAGAAGGCTGATGTTGGAGTAGCACGCCACGAACCTTCCTTGTTCCAGAGCGAGAGCGGATTGCAGCACCTCCCAAAGGACTCTGGCAATGGATAAAGCCGGTATTCAAGACCTCAAATTCAGCATTCATCGAGAAGTGTGGCCTGGACGCATATTTCTTCCTACGATATCTACGGACCCTTCTGAAGATCTTCGTTCCCATGGCTCTCGTCATCCTTCCAATACTTCTCCCTATAAACGCTGTGGGCGGCAGGGGCCCGAATTTTGCCGTCAGTAATTTCAACAACAGCACGTTTCAAAATGTGACTGGGCTAGATCAACTTGCGTGGGGCGATGTGCGGCCTGATGAAACCCACAGATATTGGGCACATCTTGTCTTGGCTGTTGGCGTGGTTATCTGGACGTGCTTCGTCTTTTTCGATGAGCTCAGGGGCTACATTCGTTTGCGTCAGGCCTACTTGACCTCACCTCAACACAGGCTGCGCGCATCTGCAACCACGGTTTTGGTCACAGCTATTCCACAAAAGTGGTGTACTTTCCAAGCGCTTGATGGGCTCTATGATATCTTTCCTGGTGGCATTCGTAACATCTGGATCAACCGTAATTTCGACGACTTGAATGATAAAGTCAAGCAGCGAAATAAGATAGCTTCTGCATTGGAATCGGCAGAGACCTCTCTCGTGATAAATGCCAAGAAAGCGCAGATGAAGAAGCTTAAAGACGAAGCCAAAAAGGCTGGTAAAAAGGGATCGAATAACAATGCAGCAGACAAACTCAAAGCTGCGAACGACGATGGTGTGGCTATGGCGCAAACAGACGGGATCAGCTCGGGAGATCCACACCAAGTCCGACATACGCTCGACGAAGCTCTGGCAGAATCTTCGGGCGAACCATCTAGGGATCATTCACCGGCTCGCAAAAAACCTCTCGTTCCAGTACCAGTCCTTGGACAGGGTATAGAAGCTGTCGGGCATGGAATCGGGGCCCTAGGAAAGACAGTTTTCGGGGGACTCAGAAATGTGGAAAGGGATGTTGACGAGCGGCTCAATACGACTGGGGGATTTGTTCCCCCCACCCCTGAGCAAGCAGGGGCTCGTATTGATTCTAGAGACAAAAAAATTACATTTGGTCTGGATACCAAACGCTCGCGTCCGGTCTCTCCAGAGTCTGAGCATGGACGACAAGCTCATGACCATGGGGCTCACGATGCTACCAGTAGAGAGGATCAGCATTCAGCACACCGTCAATCCTCGAACGATAGCACTGTGAGGGAAAGCACCTCACAAGATGATCCAGCTTATCCACAATTACAATCCATCCGCAAGGGTCAAGGCTTGGGCATTGAAGGCGCACCGATAGATCCAAGAATTAACGGTGACTCGCCTGATCCAGATATCTTGCGGAACCCTCAGCGCCTTGGGGAAGCTGAAGAAACACAAAGCTCTAGACTCAAATTTTGGAATCGAAAGAAGGCTACACCTTATAATATTTCAAGTCCTACGCCACATGGACAGGAAGAAGACGAATTTCCGTTGAGTCGCCCAAGTCCGATGACTCCTGGGTGTAATCCACAAGCAACGATCAACGGCCGCCAAAGTCCAGACAATTCAAAGAGGTCTGCTAAGGAAACGAAGGTACCCCAAAAAAAGAAAGAAAAGGAAAAAGCAGAGATCTACCCGAAGGCTTACCATGAAGACTATGATCCTAATGAGGGAAGGCCTGTCTGGAAAGAGTATATCAAAGTAAAGGACCGCGAGACTATGAGATTACCGATCTTCGGGTGGCAGTGGATGATCTCTCTACCCCTTTTGGGAAGGAAAGTCGATACCATCGATTATTGTCGGAAGGAACTCGCTCGCCTTAATCTTGAGATCGACAAGGATCAGCAAGAGCCCGAGAAGTTTCCGCTAATGAACTCTGCTTTCGTGCAATTCAACCATCAAGTTGCCGCCCACATGGCCTGTCAAGCTGTCAGCCATCACACACCGAGCCAAATGGCGCCTAGGCTTGTCGAGATATCACCAGACGATGTCATTTGGGATAATATGTCGATAAAATGGTGGGAATCCTATATACGCACCGGAGTCGTGATTGCTATAATTATTGGGTTGGTAATTGGATGGGCCATCCCAGTCTCGTTTACTGGCCTGCTGTCGCAGATAAAATACCTGGCTAACACTTACACATGGCTTCACTGGCTCCTCGACGCACCGAACTGGGTTCAATCGATTATCCAAGGTATCCTGCCTCAAGCTCTTCTCGCTCTGCTCTTGCTGCTCTTACCCCTCATGTTGCGTTTTCTAGCTAGGACTCAAGGCAAGCATACTGGTATGGCAGTAGAGTTGAGTGTGCAGCAATACTATTTTGCGTTCTTGTTCGTACAAGTATTCCTCGTAGTCTCAATCTCATCCGGGCTCACCACCATTATCCAACAAATCTCTGACAACCCTCAACGAATACCATCGATATTAGCAGAGAATTTGCCAAAGGCGTCGAACTATTTCTTCTCCTACCTACTTTTACAGGCCTTATCGACCAGTGCTGGAGCCCTTGTTCAAGTGCTGAACCTCATAAAATGGTTCGTCATTGCACCGCTACTGGACAGCACCGCAAGGCAGAAATGGCGACGACAGACTAAGCTCCCCGACATGCAATGGGGAACTTTCTTCCCGGTCTACACCAACTTTGCATGCATTGGTCAGTCAAAGCCATTAAAAAGATGAGGGTTCGAATAGGAGATCAAGCTAACTTCGCTATAGGGCTAATCTACTCAGTCATATCGCCTCTTATCCTTGTTTTTAATATCATTACTTTCAGTCTTTTTTGGCTCGTCTACCGGTACAATACACTATATGTGACGAAGTTCCGGTTTGACACTGGTGGTCTACTGTACCCGACAGCAATCAATCAGCTTTTTACGGGGCTATACTTTATGGAACTATGCTTGATTGGACTTTTCTTCCTGGTGGAGAGTTATGATCCTAAGACTAATAAAACGACAGCCGCTGCCTGCACGGCTCAAGCTATCATCATGATAATCGTCCTGATCTTGACCGTAATATTCCAGTGGATCCTGAATATGGCTTTTGCACCGTTGTTCAGATACTTGCCCATCACTCTCGAAGATGAAGCGGTGGAACGAGACGAAGCGTTTGCGCGAGCACAGGGCAAACGGTGGCATATGGAGGAGAACGAGCAAGAGGGCGAGGACATCAATGATACATTGAAGAAACGCGAGCGTCGTTCCGAAGAGGAGAACATTGAGATGCACAACCTTGGTGGACCGAATGAGCGTGGGAGACTAGACCCACGAAAGCTGGGCAATCTCATACCGGAAGCCGTCGGCAACTTCGTTCCAATCAAAGCCTCTTGGGCAGATCGCTCGCGTAAGAAGGATCCAAGATCCCCAGGAACTCCTGGACACAACGGCCACGTCGCGTCGCCACGTCATCATCACCATCAGCATCCACACCAACGCACACCTGATGTTGAGGCTCAACGTTCGGGCGCCAATGCCATTGGCGAAGCACTCTTCTCGGGTCTCAACGACGAGATTGAGGATCTGACGCCCGACGAAAGGGACAAGCTCGTCCAAAGGGCATTTCAGCATGAAGCTCTGCGAGCAAGACGGCCGGTGATTTGGATACCCCGGGATGATCTCGGCGTGAGCGATGATGAGATCCATCGGACCCGCGAGTTTTCGAAGAATATCTGGATCAGCAACGAATTCACAGGACTGGATGGCAAGGGACGCGTTATTTACAGGCGATCACCGCCCGATTTCTCCGAAGTCGACTTGATTGAGTTATGAGGAGGATGGAGCATTAGCCAGTCTTGGTCCGCGATCAGTGATATCTTCATTGTTGTTAGCGATTGCGTTTAGCATAATACCCATTTGATTTGGATTGCCGTGTCGAGGGAATGTGCACGTTATTACCGAGTAGCAGGTGTTCCTTCGAGATTGACCCAGAGCTGAACACCTAATGGAAGAACCTCAATGTGGAAAACGTGCTAACCAAACCCCTGTTCTAGGCCTTCACTAGCCTCCGAGGAAGCCGCAGCACCAGAAGTGGCACGGGTGACGTAGATCTCTTTTGCCAAGTTCTTGTCCTATTGCGATTCCTCGAGGTATTATTCTATACTCGCTGCATGGTTGTTCAATCTCGCATTCCACACGATCACTTAGCTAAAGGCTCATCTTGATTCTTCTCGGCAATCAATTGACTCTGTTCACGGGAATTGCAGAGGTTTGTGAGAAGAAATTGGCAAACATAATCCATCGTGATTGTCAGCCATGTCTCTTGCCCGTCACGTAAGCTGCCAATGCAATTGGTCTTTCTCCGCTACTGATTCAGTGGCATTGCTCATGCCGATGGCTAGGTCGATCCCGATGAAATCATCAAAACTCTCCACGACCATCCGTCTAAGGCGCACAAGCATCACATCCACACCAAGAGTGCGACTTCTACCGTTACGCCCTACTCCTCTCGATATGCCTCGCAGCAGGAGATTTCGAAATTCAGAATCCCAAGTCAGGGCGCTCCAGCAGATGCGGTGCACCAGATGCTCAAAGACGAGTTGGACCTTGATGGCAGACCTAACCTGAATTTGGCCAGCTTCGTCGGGACTTACATGGAGCGTGAAGCTGAACAGCTCATGGTCGAGAATTTGTCAAAAAATATGAGTGATGCAGGCCAGTGAATCTTCCTTCCTCATGGTTTCTCACTTACACCGATACAGACGAGTATCCCGCGATGATGGCCATGCACGCTCGATGTGTGTCCATAATCTCTCATCTGTGGGGAGTCCAAAAAGGTGAGACTGCCATTGGTTCCGCGACCACAGGCTCTTCCGAAGCCATCCATCTTGGCGGCCTGGCTATGAAGAGGAGGTGGCAGGAGAAGCGCGATCAGGATGGAAAGGATAAGTCGAAACCGAATATTATCATGGGCAGTAATGCTCAGGTTGCTCTTGAAAAGTTCGCTCGTTATTTCGAAGTCGAAGCTAGGATTCTGGACGTCAGCGAGAAGAGCTTGTATAGGCTGGACCCTGAGCTCGTGAAGCAAAATATCGACGAGAATACCATCGGCGTGTTCGTCATTATGGGCAGTACATACACCGTAAGAATTTCAGACTTTGCCTTTGTCCCTCATTGCCAACCATCTGCAGGGTCATTACGAGCCAGTAGCGGAAATATCGAAGATCTTAGATGATTATGAGGCCAAGACTGGTATTGACATCCCTATCCATGTGGATGCTGCCTCTGGCGGGTTCATTGCTCCTTTCACTTATGCACACGCCGGTGGGCCGAAGTGGTAAGCTAGTCTTGTATAAGATCTTCTTCCCAGTAAGTGCTTATGAGGGATAGGAATTTCGAGCTTCCCCGCGTCAAGTCAATCAACACTTCAGGCCACAAGTTCGGATTGGTGTATGCGGGGGTTGGATGGATCATCTGGCGAGACGAAAAGTACCTCCCAAAGCATCTCATCTTTGAACTTCACTATTTAGGCGGGACGGAAGAATCTTATACTCTCAATTTCTCTCGCCCTGGCGCTCAGATTATAGCCCAGTATTTTATGCTTATCCATCTTGGTTTTGAAGGTTTCAGAGCCACCATGGAGAATTGCATGTAAGTAAACTTCGTAACGGATCACTGCATACCTGGCTTTGGATTTTTGAGGGTCTGTCTTTCCCGAAGAAGTCAGTGCTGATATGGTGGTATCAAGGGCAAACGCTCGTCTTCTAAGCAAGTCTCTCGAAGCGACAGGCTGGTATACCTGCGTCAGCGACATTCATCGTCCCAAAGGCCAGCATGTCCTGAAAGACGCAAAGGAACTCCAGTCCCCTTCCAGCCGCGACGACGAAAGTAGCGCCGACTACAACGCCGGTCTCCCAGTAGTCGCCTTCCGCCTCTCGGACGAATTCAACAAGAATTACAGCCATGTTAAACAGGAGAGCATCAGCACGCTGCTACGCGCCAAGCAGTACATCATCCCCAACTACCCACTTCCCCCCAAGTGCGAGAAGACAGAGATTCTCCGCGTCGTCATCCGCGAGAGCATGTCGTTGGATCTGCTCGACCGTCTCATCACCGACATCATCTCCACCACCGAGCAGCTCATGAACTCGGACCCAATGGATCTGGCGGCCTTCCAGCCGGGAGCCACTAGCATTGAGAAGCAGCATCAGAGCAAGGGCGTCGATCATAAGAACAAGCATAAGGCTGCAAGGCCGATGAGTGAGGGCGTGCATCGTACTGTTTGTTAGTGCAACGAAGATTGAGAGCTAGAGAATGAGATACGAGCGAGCGGATACGAAACGAGCGAATGAAAAGTGATTTTTAGCGGTAGCATGATTGGGCAATTAGCACAAGCATAGAAGCAATCTGCCATTCACCTTGCCTACTTTTTTCTCATTCGTAGCTCAACTTGCCTCAAGGTTGTACGCTGATGGCCCATACCTACCTGACCATGGCGGTTGAAGCCACGAGGACTGTAACACTGAGCTCTGCGAGCGAGGATTGTGTCCGTCAAGTAAGGAGGTAGGAGTGAGAAAGGGTTCACCGATGGACTGAGGCGGCATGTAAAGGCCTCGAGCACTGGGAAACGGGTCAGGATCGAGACCAACTCTCTGACACTTCTCACGAGATCCAAAATTGTGGACCGCGAAATCCAAACCGGCTTAGCTTAGCCTTATGGTAGTCGTTCATCCGGCACCTAGTTCCATCGTCCTACCTTGACCGCTCATGTCTCCTCCTCGCGGGTTTGGCAACGCATGCCGATCAAGAAAACGAAAACAGCGAACTGTGTGCAGCATATGCAGCATATTTTGAATGGTAAGATACAGGAGAATCGCAAAGCGAGAGGTTGTGGTATTATATCGGCCCGCCCCTTAAAACCCCTTTTCCCGCACAGCCGATGCGATCAACATTCCGACTACATAACCAACCTCCGTGCCGAAACCCCCCTCGCCAAAAGCATCAAAAGAATTTCGATAGTAGAGGCCTCTCACGTATGATGATGCCCCGCCTCTATCTCCGCCTTCTCGTATTTCATAGCGTGCCTGTCCCCACCGATGCCAGTGTGCTTCTCCCCGCTATCTTGGCTGCTCCCCTCCGCCGGGTCCTTACCCATCAGCATGTCCTTTTGCGCCGAGATGCCGTGTCGTTCGTGCATGGGCATCTCCATATCGCCCTCTCGGCGGGGTTCGGCCGACGAGGGTGTCCAGGCCAAGTAATCGCGCCTGACCTCAACGTAATCGTAGGCGAACTCGCCGAGCTGGTCGTCGTCCATGCCGATCAGCTCCGCCTCCTCTGATGCACGGAGGTGGAGGCCGGGGATGAAGTTGATGCCGTAGGCGAGGATCAGGGACATTGTGAAGGCCCAGCCGGTTGCGGCGAGGATGTAGGCGATTTGAACGTAGAGCTGGCGCCAGTTGTGGTCGATCCAGCCGCCGGTGAGGATGCCGGTGTTGACGCCGTCGAGGCCGATAATGTAGGTGGCGCCGAAGAGAGCGTTTGCCAGCAGGCCGAGCATGCCGGCCACACCGTGCTCCGCGAACACGTCCATGGCATCATCGATCTGCACCCAGTACTTGATCTTGGTGGCGTAATTGCAGACGACGCCAGTGACGACACCGAGGATCACGGATCCCCAAGCTGTGCAGAATCCGGACGCGGGCGTGGCGGCAACGAGACCTGAGATGGCCCCTGAACACCAGCCGACCATGGACCATTTCCTCGCCAACCTCCAATCCAGGATTACCCATGTCGCGGACGCAAACATGGCGGTCAGGTTGGTGTTCCAGCAGGCTTGTACGGCTCGCAGGTTGGCGCCAAAGGCTGAGCCGCCGTTGAATCCCAACCATCCGAACCACAGGAAGGTGGTTCCCAATACGATCAGTGACACGTTGTGGGGGCGGAAGTTGGCCATCATTTTCTCCTGACGCTTGCCCAATACCAGGGAGTACGCAAGTGCAGACATGCCGGAGCCGATTTCGACGGGCCCACCGCCGGCATAATCCATGACACCATACTTGAAGCCCCAGCCGTTGATGTTCCATCCCCAGCAAGCGATGGGGCAGTACACCAATGTGGCCCAGCAGAACAGGAATACCAACATCGGAAGCACGCGGCCTCGTTCAGCTATGGCACCTGCCGTGATGGCCGCGGTGGTGGCACAGAATTGGAGCTGAATAGGATCATTAGCATTTTGCTTTGTGTTTGAGGAACGGCGAGTCGTGTTACCTGATAGAAAGCATAGAGTAATTCAGGGATTAACGGAGACCCAGGACTGGGGGCTCCCAGGGTATTCATGAGACCGAAATGATTGAGATCGCCAATAAAGCCGCTGGTGCCTTGCGCGGAGAATGCCAATGAATAGCCCCAGAAGTACCATTGGAAGGTGATGACCGAGAAACTGGCCATACAGACCCAGATCATGGTCAGGGCGGATTTCCGCCTGGCCAGCCCGGAGTATAAGAAGCCCAGGCCCGGTATCATGACCACCACCATAGCCGAAGCTACGATGATGTAGGCCTGATCACCGGCGGTGTACCATTGGTTCAGATTTTCAGTTGCTGGAGGCAGAGACGGTCAGTCGGCACGTCCGGAGATTCCCATATTGCTTTTTCTGACTGAGCGGCATTCCGCTGGGCATAAGAAAGCATGGACTGGCTTACAGGAATCACCTCCGGTCATGGTGTTGGTGCCATTGAAGGTGGTGGGAGCTCCGATCCAGGAATATGACGGGGCGTACCCGTTTGGAGCTGGAAAGCTCGTCATGTTTCGTGCAACCCGAGACTCGGAGAGGTAAGAGGTCACGTGT
>JAABUH010001657.1_pt1 | contig 23715 bp, 16 predicted proteins | sample 5559121 | NCBI WGS metagenome assembly JAABUH01 (sample SAMN10711871, study PRJNA513364) | rock metagenome | isolation source: Antarctica rocks | place: Antarctica: Victoria Land, Battleship Promontory nord | collected 2015-12-28
TACCGTCGGTTCCCTCACCAACGTGGCCCCTCGTCTCGCTCCCGGCTCTGCCACAGAGACGGTGGAAGTCTCGAGTATCCCGGCCCCCATTAACACCACCAATAACGACTTTTCAAACACCATCGACCTGAAAGTGCTGGAGGACCTGCCGGTCAACAACTACCGCTGGAGCTCTTACGCACTCCTGACACCGGGGGTCGTCCCCGGCGGAGGCTTCGGTCTGCTGAGCTTTCGCGGACAGTCAACCCTCCTCAACAACATCACCTTTGACGGCGAAGACGATAACCAGGCTTTCTTCTCCGAAGAACGCGGCCGCACTCGCGTCGGCTACTCCACCGCTAAAGCCGCCATCCAGGAATTCCAGGTCAACACCTCCAACTACTCCGTCGAGTACGGACGATCCGCCGGCGGCGTCGTCAACGCCATCACCCGCAGCGGAACCAATACATTCCACGGCGAGGCTTACTTCTTCGACCGCGACGCCGAGTGGGGCGCAAAGAATCCCTTCACCACCCGCGCCGTCCAGGTCAGCAGCACCCCCATACTGTTCCAGTCTCAGGTCTTCCAGCCGAAAGACTGGCGCAAGCAGACCGGCATCGGCATCGGCGGCCCCATCCTCAAGGACAGACTCTTCTTCTTCTTCGCCTTCGATAAGTTTCTGCGCAACTTCCCCGGCATCAGTGCTCCGTCCAGTCCCGGCCTGTTCTACGCGGTCCCGGACGCCTCGGTAGCCGACTGCTCAAAGACCAGTGCCGCCGGCACCAAGACCACGGGCGCTTCGGTGGACGGAGCCGTCTGCCAGCTCGCCGCCAATCTCAACGGAGCGGCGCTCGCCGCGGTCAAACCAGCCCAGTACGCCGCCGCCCTCACCACCTACACCAACGGCATCGCCGGTCTCACCTCCATCACCGGGCTGACCCGGCGCACCGGCGACCAGGACATTTTCTTTCCCAAACTCGACTGGCAGATCAACGGAAAGCACCACGCCACGGTTGAGCTCAACCGTCTCCGCTGGACCTCGCCGGCCGGTATCCAGACCAGTTCGTCAGCCCTGAACTATGGCGTCGCCAGCTTTGGCAATGACTATGTCAAGGACACCTTTATTATCGGCAAGCTGGACAGCATCCTCACCAACAGCCTGTCGAACGAAGTTCGCTACCAGTACGGGCGCGACTTTGAGTACGAATCCAACCAGACCCCTACATCCTACGAGAACTCGGTCCTGCTCAACCCGGCCGGATACACCAACCCTTACCAGATCCCGCCGCACGTCATCATCTCGAACGGAATCCAGTTCGGCACAGCCACCTTCCTTAATCGTCCAGCCTACCCGGATGAACGGCGCTACGAGGTCTCGGACACAATTAACCTGGTGCGCGGCAACCATAACCTGAAGTTCGGGCTCGACTTCCTCCACACCAACGATCTCGCCCAGAACCTCTTCCGCCAGTACGGCGACTTCACCTACGCCGGCTCCAATTACCTGCCCTTCACCGAGTACATCACCGACCTGAACAAGACCAACGCCTGCGGCGGAATCGAGTGCTACACCGGCTACGCCCAGGGCTTCGGCCCACTCGGCTTCGAGTTCCAGACCCGCGACTACGCCGCCTTTCTCCAGGATGAGTGGAGGGTCAACCCCCGCCTCTCGCTCACGCTCGGCGTTCGCTATGAGTACGAGCAGATGCCCGATGCGCAGATCCCCAACACCAACGAAGCCGATTCCCCCTTCGTCCACGGCTCGACGCGCACACTGCCGGACAACCGCACCAACATCGGTCCCCGTGTCGGCTTCGCCTGGGACATCTTCGGCGCCGGCAAGACCGTCCTGCGTGGCGGCGTCGGCGAGTTCTTCGGCCGCCTCATCAACTCCACTATCTATAACGCCCTTGCCCAGACCGGCAGTCCCGCCGGTCAGCAGGCTGTGAGCTTCACCAGCAGCAAAGCCAGCGGCGTCCTCTTCCCCCAGATCATCAACCCGGCCAATCCGCCCGCAGCCGGCAGCTCTGCCGTCTTCTACTTTGACAAGAACTTCAAGCTGCCGGAGATCCAGCAGGCCGACTTCACCATCGAGCAGGATCTCGGCTACAACACCACCTTCGACATCACCTGGCTCGGCGCCTTCGGACGCCGCCTGCCTGACTTCGTCGACACCAACCTCCCGCAGGCCAACGACACTGTATCCTACACCGTCGGGGACGGTGGCCCCATCCCCGCAGGCAGGATCATACGGATTCCCTACTACCGTCAGATCGGGACGAAGAATGGCCGCCCCAACCCGAACTATGGCGCCACCACCGACATCTTCTCCGGCGTCAACTCCAACTATGAAGGTTTAGTCTTCCAGATCAAACATCGCACAACTCACAACCTCAGCTTCAACGCCAACTACACCTGGTCGCACGGGCTGGACTACGGCGAAAACAACACCACCTTCACCGACACCAGTGACTTGCTCGACCCCGCCGACCTGCGGGGTGAATACGGAAACAGCAACCAGGACACACCCAACCGCCTCGTCGCCTACGCCATCTACAACACCCCGTCGCACTTCACCGGAATCCTCGGCTACCTCTTGAATAACTACGAGATCTCACCCAGCTTCTCGGCTCAGAGCGGCTCGCCGTACTCGGCAGGCGTCACTGGCAACTTCAGCGGGGTCGTTCTCGGAAGTGGCAACATCGCTTCCGGTGGCTCCGCCGCGGCCAGCTCCGCAGGCGGCATCAACGGCAGCGGAGGGACCGCACGCCTCCCCTCCCTCGACCGCAACATCTTCCGTTTCAAACGCGATCTGCTGCTTGACCTGCGTCTGTCCAAGCGGTTCAAGGTCGCCAATCGTGCGGAAATTGAACTGATCGGCGAATCCTTCAACATCTTCAACCATCTCAACCAGACCGGTGTCGGCAGTATGAACGCCTACGGCTTCACAGCCGGGTCAGCCACCACACCCAACGTCCTCACTTCAAACAGCACGTTCGGAGTCTTTGACCCGAAGTCGTTTACCGGCAACGCCAACAACAACTTCATCTATACCCCGCGCCAGGTGCAGTTGGGTGCCCGCGTCACCTTCTAACCCGCCGTCAGCAAAGCACTGGGAGGGGGCTGCTTCCGCAGTCGTCCCTTTTGCTCTGTCCCGCTGCGCGGAGAAGAGATGGATGGGTGATGCCACTATGGGGGCAGTTGTCGCTCCAGTCCCCATCAGAGCCGCCCGGAAGACCTCGTGGTCAATGCCAACGCTAACGACGCGCTCAGTTTCGGTTCCGCGGGGGGTGAGACTATCTGTTGGTGGTTTCGTAAGGTGTTCACGAAACTCGGACACCCAAATAATTACAAGATGATGATCGGGATGCCTATGTGGAAGAGCAGCCTGCGGCGTCCCAGGTGGAGGCCAGGCAGCCAACGATAAAGCACAGTTGGGCGAGCAGTTCTACTGGAAGATCTACGCCAAATACAGACACCTTTGGCCGAATTACATCCTGCTGCTCTTGATTCTCGGGGGGGAAGGTGCAATCGGGTTGTGGCTTTACAGAGCGTGGGGTTACGTGGCGCCTCTAGCGCCTAGCCGCTCATAGAGCCCCATACATATGGGGACGTCCTTTATCGTATATTCCCAGGCACTGCCACATGAAAATGCTGGCAACAGTTGCCAATTCCGGCTATCCTAAAGTAGGAGGAGCCAGCCATGCCGACCCGCAACGTCAACCTGACCGACCACTATGACAGCTTCATCGAAGACAGCATCGCCGTCGGACGGTTCGCCAACGCCAGCGAAGCCGTCCGCGCCGGCCTGAATCTTCTGGAGCGTCAGGACGCCGAGGACAGGGCCAAGCTCGAATGGCTGCGCACCGTCGCCAAAGACGCCTTTGGTCAGCTTGATCGGGGCGAGGGCATCAGCTTTGGATCGATGGACGAGCTGGCCGCTTATATCGAACAAATCGGCGAGGATGTTTCAGCCGAGATCGTGGCCGAGCGAGTGCGTGCGTAAGAAGCCGATTCGCAGATCGGCGACACTCACACCAGATGCCCGTCAGGACATCCGCGGTATTTCCCGATGGAGCGAGCTAAAATTCGGCAAGGAAGCTGCCGTTCGCTACCGCGCTCTATTACTGCAGGCCTTGCGCGACCTTGAAGCCGATCCGGCTCGGCCTGGTTCAAAAGAACGCCCAGAGTTGATGATTCCCGAGGCGCGAACCTATCATCTTTCATTCAGCCGCGACCGCGCGGGGCGACCAGGCGTCAAAAAGCCTCGTCACTTCATCCTCTACCGCTCTACTTCACCCGGCCTCATTGAGATTGCCCGCGTCCTGCATGACAGCAGCGATCTGGCCCGGCATGTGCCAGCAGATTTGCAAGGCGAGTAGGAGGTGCGGAACATTCTGGCGCGGAAGGATGCCGCGCCGGCAAACAGAATTTGTTTCCCCACGTTTTCCTAGCTCGTTGGGCTTGAGGTAAGCAATGCGAGCGTTTCCATCATCTCGCTTTCCATCTGCAGACTTCTTAAGCCGAAGTGAGCTTCTCGGTGGTCATTCGGGCATAAGGCCATCACATTTTGTAACGGTCCTCTCCATCGTTGGCTAGTGCGATTACGTGACGGGATTCTAAATATCTCGTGCCGTCCTCTTTCGAGAAGCCCAGACAACCGCAGTATTCACAGCGCCCACTAGCTCTTTGGAGTACTCGATCTCGTACCCGCTGATCACGTAGATAACTGTAGCCAGAAGACTGGACTCGGAGTGGAGCGTCGGTTCCTATGCGTTAAGTCCCCGTCGAATTTTAGCGAAGTCTTCCGGTGTGAAAGTGTGCCTCAATGCTGCAATGCGTCCGCGTGGTGCGAGTGCGGATGTCACCCGAGCGTAAGCTATCATTCTCATATGCGTGCGGACATAGACACCGCCCAATCTGACGTAAGCGAGTCCGAAGAGATTTGCGGGACACCGTGCTTCAAGGTTGAGCTGGTGAAGAGGCTCCAAGGGCAACTGCCTTCGGAAGAAATACTCGAAGACGCGCTCATTGTGTTCACAGCATTGAGTGATCGCGCACGGATTAAAATTCTTTTCGCCCTTCAAAACGAAGAAGAATTGTGCGTTTGCGATGTAGCCCATGTGATCGGGACAAGCATTTCGATGGCTTCTCATCATCTCCGGAAGTTGCGTGATCTGAAGCTCGTCAAGTATCGGAATGATGGGCGAATGTCCTACTACTCTCTGCGTAGTCAGCTTGCAGCCAAGCTCATCAGGGACGGGCTTCGTGGAGTAGCCGAGTGAACCGGGCGGCTGAAGATCTAAGGAAGCGTGGCGCAGCTCTTCTGCTCGTCTCTGGGGTGGGACTGCTTGGTGGATGTGCCCACTACAAGTACCATCCGGCCCCGCTCTCCCCTCCAGCGTTGGCTAAAGGGATTGAAGCACGCAGCCTTGATGATCCTGCGTTGCGAACCTGGATGAATCACAGCGCCGGATTCGAGCCGGCCGTCTGGCCGTTACAGACGTGGGACCTCAATGGCCTGATGTTGGCCGCGTTCTATTTCAATCCAGACCTCGATGTGGCGCGCGCGAATGCAGCGGCAGCGGATGCTGCGATCACCACCGCCGCAGCTAAGCCAAACCCCTCCGTGAGCGTCGGTCCCGGTTACCAGACACCGAACCCGACCCAGTTCATCACGACCTTCGATTTCACGTTGCCGATAGAGACAGCCGGAAAGCGCGGATACCGCATCGCGAACGCGACGCAGTTGAGCAAGGCAAGTCGTCTTCAATTAGGTCAGACGGCCTGGCTCGTTCGGAGCCGAGTGCGTGTAGCACTTGTGGACTACCTGTTCGCGGTCCATGCTGCCGATCTGCTGCGACGGGAAGATTCGCTTCGAACAGCGTATGTAGACCAAACGGATCGGCGTTTTCGCGCTGGCGAGATCCCGCTGCCAGATTTGACAACTGCAAAGATCGACCAGACGGCACTTCGTCTTACCCTCCGCAGCGCCGAAGGACAAGTGCATACAACGCGCATTGCTCTGGCTGCTGCCATCGGCATCCCTGATTCTGCCTTGGCCATTAAAACTCTGAGCTTCCCCGCTGTGGAGCAGCCTCCAAAGCCGGAGTCTTTGGCTCCGCGTAGCTTGAGGTCAGCAGCGGTGACGAATCGCCTCGACGTGCAACGTGCCCTGGCGCAATATGAGGCCGCCCAAGCCTCCTTGCAACTCGAAGCAGCTCGGCAATACCCAGACATCAATCTGGGGCCTGCCTATGCCTATGAAGAAGGGTCCAACTTCATATCGCTGGGATTGTCAGCAGTGCTGCCTATCCGAAACCGCAATGAAGGGCCAATCGCCGAAGCCGAGGCACAGCGCAAAGTGGCCGGTGCCCAGTTGCTTGCAGTTCAGAGCACCGTGATTGCAGATGCGGATCGCGCACTAGCGCAATATACCGCCGTGTACGCGACTCTTCATGAAGCGAACCAGTCTGTCGGCCAGCTTCAGCAACAGCAAGAGTCGGCTAGGCGGGTGTTGCAGGCGGGAGAGACCGAGCAACTTACCCTCACAGCGGCCCAACTTCAAACATCGGTCGCCGAACGCGCACGTCTAACGCTATTCATCAAGCCCAACTGTTCTTAGGGGGGATTGAAGATGCACTCCAGCAGCCGATTAGTCCGGCGACAACTCAGGCGCTTCCAGTGCGCGCACCACGGTAGGAAGGGGAGCGGCTTATGAAATCAGCTTTGCGAATCGTTATTTTGTCCCTGCTGGTTCTCGGAATTGCCGGGGGCCTCATTCGGGGTTTCGTCGCAGGACGCCAGGAAAAAGCTGAGGAAGCGGAGAGGGAGGCTCCCGTCAAGGCGGCGTCTCATCTCTCCTCGGAAGATGGCCGAGCTGTTCTGTCTTTTGATGAGGACGCTCAAAAAGCGAATGGTATCAGGACGACCGTTCTCGTCCCGGCCAGAGAACGGTTGCAGGGGCAGGCTACGGGAGTCGTGGTGCAGCTCCAGCCTCTTCTCGACCTGAAGGCCAGCTACAACACACCTCGAACAGACCTTATTCGAGCCAAGGCGAGTGCCCGGGCCTCAGAAGAAGAATATCTACGTTTGCAAGAACTTAATCGGGACGGAAAGAACGCTTCCGATAAAGCGGTGGAGGCCGCGCGTGCGACCGCTGAGAACGATGCCGCGTTGGTCGCGAATGCAAAGCGGGCAATCAACATCCTCAACGGGGGGGTCCTCCTTCGCTGGGGTCCCGTCGTGGCGAAGTGGATCGAGGGCGACTCGTCTGAGTTCGCCGCTCTGCTAACCCAACGGCGATTTCTACTTCAGGTGACGAGTACGACTGGCGGTCCGTTTGCGGCTCCAAAACAGGCGACCGTGCAGCTCGGAGATGGCACCCGAACGCAAGCCAACCTTGTCTCGGTTCTTCCTCAACTCGACCCTCGCCTCCAAGTGCCCAGTCTTCTTTATGCGATTGCAGCGCACCCCGGCCTGGTTCCGGGGGTCAACCTGAGCGTTTTTCTGCCCACCGGTTCTCTCGAAAGCGGCGCAATTGTTCCTCAAACTGCCGTGGTCTGGTTTCAAGGGAGCGCCTGGTGCTACGTCGAATCCTCGCCGGGCAAGTTTGCCCGCACCTCGGTGGAAACCACGAACCCCGTGGCCAGCGGTTGGTTTGTGGCTAAAGGTTTTGAACCCGGCGCTCGCGTGGTCACCACAGGGGCGCAGACGCTTCTCTCTGAGGAATTTCGCTCGCAGATACAGGCGGATAAGGATTGAGTGCGCTTAGGGGAGAAGCACTATGTTGAACGGTATTGTGAGCTTTTCGCTCCGCTTCCGGGGCGTTGTTGTGTCGCTGGCTATCGCGTTTTTGGGGTACGGGCTCTACGCGCTGACACAGGCAAAGTACGATGTGTTTCCAGAGTTTGCGCCGCCTGTGGTTGGTATACAGACCGAAGCGCCGGGACTCTCCCCGGAACAGGTTGAGCTGTTGGTAACGCAACCGCTTGAAAACGTCATCAACGGAGTTACTGGGATCGAGTCGCTTCGCTCGAACTCAATCCAGGGTTTGTCTGTAACTAAGGTTATTTTCAGGGCGGGTAGCGACATTTATCTCGACCGGCAGTTGGTGAACGAACGGCTTGCGAGCCTGGCGGGGCAGCTTCCGGCCGGCGTTCACGCGCCCATCATGGAACCACTGACAATCTCGACTGGAACGGTTCTCGTGGTCGGCCTCACGTCCGACACGAAGAGCCTCATGGATCTGCGGACGGTGGCGGACTGGACCTTGCGTCCTCGTCTGCTTGCCGTTTCAGGTGTGGCCAGTGTCTCCGTTTTCGGCGGTCAGCTAAAGCAACTCCAGATCCAGTTCCTTCCTGAAAAGCTGGTGCAGTACGGCCTCGCGTTGAGCGATGTCGTCACAGCCGCGCAGAAAGCCACCGGCGTACTGGGCGCGGGTTTCGTAGAAAATAGAAATCAAAGGCTTATTCTCCAGACCGAAGGGCAGGCCCTGACGCCTGCTCAGATCGCCGCGACCGTGCTCGTGCGGCAGAACGGAGCCAACGTCACCCTGGGGCAGGTCGCAACCGTGGAAGAGGGTGCGGCCCCACCGTTTGGGGCCGCTTCGGTTGAGGGCAAGACGGGCGTGGTCCTGGTCGTTTCAGGGCAGTACGGATCGAACACGGCTGATGTAACAGTTCGAGTGGAGCAAGCGCTTAAGGAGCTGGACCCGGCGCTCAAAGAGCAAGGCATCGCCATGCGTCCCAATCTCTTCCGACCGGCAAACTTCATCAACATCGCCGTGCATAACGTGCGCGACTCCCTTTTGCTTGGGGCAGTGTTCGTCATCGTTATTCTCTTCCTCTTCTTGTTCGATCTGCGGGTGGCCGCGATCTCCTGCACCGCCATCCCGCTTTCACTGCTGGTCGCCGTCACCATCATGGGCCGAATGGGTTTCACACTGAATACCCTGACTTTGGGTGGGCTTGCCATCGCAATCGGTGAGGTGGTCGATGATGCGGTGATTGATGTAGAGAACATCCTTCGCCGTCTGCGCGAAAATGCTGCCCTGAAAAGCCCGCGTTCGGTCTTTGCCGTTGTGCTCTCGGCATCCATCGAAGTTCGGAGCGCGGTAGTCTATGCGACATTCGCCGTCATCCTGGTCTTCATCCCAATCCTCACGCTTACGGGCGTGGCTGGCAGATTATTTGCTCCTTTAGGCATCGCGTATATCCTGTCGGTTCTTGCCTCGCTGGTTGTAGCCCTCACGCTTACACCGGCGCTCTCGATGCTGTTCCTGGGAAACCGTAAGCTTCGCACGACGGAACCGCCCTTAGTGCGCTGGGCCAAACGGCATTACATCGCAGCACTCGCTCGGGTGGAACGGTCGCCGCGCCTGGTGATGGCCAGTGTCATCCTTCTGACGCTTCTCGGTGTTGCCGCTCTACCCTTCTTCTCGACCAGCTTCCTGCCTGAATTGCGGGAAGGTCACTACATCGTGCACATGCAGTCGGTGCCTGGCTCTTCTCTTGAAGACTCTTTGCGGGTGGGTGGTCAGATGACAGCAGCTCTTATAAAACTGCCTTTCGTCCGATCGGTCGATCAGCGAGTGGGCCGGGCTGAACAATCAGAGGACACCTGGGGGCCTAACTATAGCGAGATCGATGTCGACGTGAAACCAGCGAACGGGGAAGAGGCCGAGGCTGAGTTGAATGGGATTCGTCATGCACTAGCGCAGTTCTCGGGAGTCAGTTCTTCCGTGCTCACATTCCTGACCGAGCGCATAGAAGAGACGATCTCGGGATACACGGCATCGACGGTCGTAAACATTTATGGAAATGATCTCGACCAATTGGATCGAGAGGCCGGCGACGTGACTCGTGTTATCAGCGCCATTCCAGGGGCTGCCGATGTCCAGATGCAGTCCCCTCCGGGCGCACCTGCCATTCGAGTAGCCCTTCGGACCCCGGAGCTTCTGCACTGGGGCCTCGATCCCGTAAGCGTTCTGCAGGATGTCCAGACAGCATACGAGGGAGAGCATGTGGGAGACATCTATCAGGGAAACCGGGTCTTTCCAGTTTCGGTCATTCTCCCGCCCTCGAAGCGAACCAGCCCAAAATCCATCGCCACACTGCCCATTAAGAACCCGGACGGAATCTATATTCCTCTTGGAACCCTGGCTAGCGTGTATCAAACGTCGGGACGGTACAACATCCTCCATGACGGTGCGCGACGGGTCCAAACGATCACCCTGAACGTGGCAGGGAATCGAGCCGATGAGTTCGTCAAGAACGCGCAAGCCGAGATTGCCGCGAAGGTTCATCTGGCTCCGGGCGACTATGTTCAGTTCACCGGCACGGCTGCTGCACAGTCTCAGTCTCGCCACGATCTACTCATCTATTCGATGCTCGCGGCTCTCGGTGTCCTCCTGCTGCTCTCTATTGTGCTTATGAACTGGCGCAATCTGGTTCTTGTGCTAATCAACATCCCTTTCGCTCTCGTCGGTGGCGTCTTGGCTGTCTTCGGTGGTGGTGGTGAACTCTCGCTCGGCGCAATGGTCGGGTTTGTCACTCTCTTCGGCATCACGCTTCGGAACTCAATCATGCTGATCTCGCATTACGAGCACCTGGTCGATGTGGAGGGAATGTCCTGGAACTACGGGACTGCAATTCATGGCGCATCGGAGAGGCTCGCCCCGATTCTGATGACTGCCCTCGTTACGGCCCTGGGACTACTGCCGCTTGCCGTGGGAACTGGTGCGGCGGGGCAGGAGATTGAAGGACCTCTCGCCATCGTGATTCTCGGCGGTCTCGTTACCTCGACCGCCCTCAATCTGTTGGTCTTGCCCACTCTGGCTCTTCGATTTGGAAGATTCGAGAAGCAATTGCAGGAAACATAAGGATATGAGGAGCGCATGATTGAAGGGATCACAGGCCAACATACCTCTGCGGTTCGCAGACTTCAGATAGTCACGATTGGCTGGATGACAGTCGAGTTGCTTGTGGCATTGATTTCTGGAATCCAAGCCCGGAGCGTGGCTCTGACTACGTTTGCCGGCGATAGTGCGGTGGAACTCCTATCTGCGATAGTGGTCCTGTTGCGCTTTCGGCTTGGGCCGGGAGCTGAGGCAAGAGCCTCTCGGATCAACGGTATGCTGCTTTATGCCTTGGCAGGTTACGTCGTTCTTAGCTCCGTCTTCTCGCTGGTAAGCAAGCGATTGAAGCCGGAGTCTTCTCTTGTCGGAATTTGCTTGCTTTTAGCCGCTGCTATGATCATGCCAATTCTGGGTGCCGCAAAGAAGCGTTTGGCAAAAGCGACTAGAAGCGGTGCGCTACGGGCAGACGCAGCGCAGAGTAACATCTGCGCTTATATGTCCTGGATCGCTCTGGCCGGTCTCGTCCTGAATGCTACCTTTCACATCCCCTGGGCGGACTCAATCGCGGCGCTCTTTTTACTTCCCCTGATTCTTCGGGAGGCCCATGAAGCGCGGCAAGGCGAAACCTGCGATTGCTGAGTGGCGCAATGAGTAGATGTCACCAGACCAAACTGATGATCTCACTGTGTCCCGCATGCCATGCGAAGGTGCACCGGACCAAAGTGGTTCTTTCACAAATGCCGCCGCTCCTGTTGGAGCTGTGGAGGGAGCAACACCCGGAAGGCCATGAACAAACTATTTTGGACTTCGCTGTGAAAGGGCCAATTGCTAGACCTGTTCTGCTCTTCGCAGAAGAGAGGACAGGGAAGCATTGAGCTCCAGCTTGATCATCTCAGCGGCCAAGCGCCTCGCTTTGAAGCAAGACTTGTACTCTCTCGCGGATGTCGTCTCGAATCAATCGGACTTCTTCAACCGGCAGGCCCTTCGGGTCTTTCAGCGGCCAATCATCCCGTCGCAGGCCGGGGACGTAGGGGCACTTGTCGCCGCATCCCATGGTGATCAGCAGACTCGCGTCGTTGGCAAGTTCCTGAGTGAGCTTCTGCGGTTTGGCATTGCTGAGGTCGATCCCGACTTCCTGCATGATCGTTAATACTTCCGGGTGTACCCGCACACCGGGGTCCGTACCTGCGGAAACAGCTTCAGCTTTCGTCCGGTCAGCGAGTTGATTGAAAAACGCGGCTGCCATCTGAGACCGGCCCGCATTGTGGATGCAGGCGAAAATTACCTTGTGCATGATGATTCCTTTGGCTGTTGTGATTTGGATTGCAGGCTCCACGCCTGGCTTGTCATCTGAACCGGGTCCCATGGGCTGCTAAGTGGCGGGGTATAGCTGAGGTCCAGATCGGAAATCTGATCGACCGTCATCTCATGGAAAAGCGCCGTGGCTAACACGTCGATGCGCTTGGAAACTTCGGCTCCCCATGCGCCTATCAGCTGCGCCCCCAAAAGCCGCCCTGTCGAAAGATCTCCGGTTATGCGGGCGCGGAGCGGCGTGGCTCCGGGGTAGTAGGCTTTGTGGTCGTTCACCGTGCTCTCGACGGTGAAGGGGTGAAAGCCCTCGCGTTCGGCCTCATCCTGCCGGAGCCCCGTCCGTCCGATTACACGATCAAAGATTTTCACTATCTGCGTTCCAAGAGAACCCCCGAACTCGCGCCGTCCTCCTGTGGCGTTCTCGCCCGCGGTTCGGCCCTGCTTGTGGGCTGTCGTCCCGAGCGGAAGGTAGGTGTGCCGTTCTAGAAGACGATGCCATGTCTCAGCACAATCGCCCGCGACATACACGTCGGGTACCCCGCTTTCCATCTTGCGGTTGGTAAGCAGGGCACCTTTTTCTCCGGTTTGCAGCCCGGCCTCGATGCCGAGAGTCGCATTGGGCTTCACGCCTACCGCGATCAACACCAGCTCGCAGTCCTGCTCGAAGCCTTCATTGCCTGAGACGTGGAGATGGTCGCCTACCTTGATGATGCGTCGCGCTTCGACGCTTGTGGCAACTCCTACTCCGTGGTGCTCCAGCTCTTGGCCGACTGCTTCGCCGAACTCGGAATCGACGGTGGCGAGGACAGCTTTTGTCCGGCTGGCGACCATCACCTCAATACCTCGATGCGTGAGCGCGTCCGCCATTTCCAGGCCGATGTATCCGGCTCCAACGATCACGGCGCGCTGCGGCTTCACCCTGTCGAGGTATTCATGAACCGCAAAGCTATCGTTCATCGTGTGCAGCAGGAAAACGCCGGGAAGCTGCCATCCCTCTATGTGGGGGATGACCGGGCTGGCACCCGTCGCGATGAGCAGCTTGTCGTAGGGAAGAGAGCTATGCCCCGATCCCTCGACCTGAACCTCTACTGTTCTTGAGTTGCCGTCGATCCTGGTCGCGCGATGGCTCCGGCGTATGGAGATGCCCGCGAACTCTGTTCGATGGGCAAGACTGTGCCAGTCGGGAGTCTCACCGCTGAGGTAAAACGGCAAACCGCAGATGCTGTAATTCGGGAAGTTGTCCTCCAGAAGTACATCGATCTTCGCATTCGGGTCTATCTCCTGGGCGCGAAGGGCGGCGCTGATTCCGGCGTCGCTGCCACCAATGATGAGAAATCGCACGTCGCGGCCTACTTCTTCCCGATCTCATCGATCTGCTTCTGGAGGGCAAAGGTATCCAGCGTAGTCAGGGGCAGACACAGGAACAAGCTGATGCGCCTGTCGAGGGCCTGCATCGCCTGGCTATAGGCCCGCTCGATCTCAGCAGGAGTTCCTTGAACGGCGGCTGGGTCGGGAATACCCCAGTGCGCTGTCATGGGCTGGCCGGGCCAGAGGGGGCAGACCTCCTTCGCGGCGTTGTCACAGACCGTAAAGACAAAGTGAAGGTGGGGCGAGTCGGGCTTCGTAAACTCGTCCCACGATTTACTGCGCACGTCCGCACTGTTCAAACCTGCCTTTTCAAGCAGGTGTATCACCTCGGGCCGTACCGTTCCGGTGGGATGGCTGCCCGCGCTATAGGCCGTGAAGTTCGCGCCACCTTTGCGGTTCATGATCGCCTCCGCCATGATGGAGCGGGCGGAGTTGCCGGTGCAAAGAAACAGGACGTTGTAATGCGGCATAGAAACTCCTAGAGGCAAAGCAGAGAACTGAGGAAACGTTGCCTAAGAGCAGCAGCTTGGGCCGCAGCACGCAGAAGATGCTCCGACTTGCGGCTTGATCGCATAGACCTTCACGCTGGCCGCCGCTTCGTTCACGTCATACTGCGAGAGCAGGGTCGTCAGCTCCTGGTGCAGGGAAGGAGACGCGCTTGCGGCCGGAGTGCAGCAAGCCTCGCCGATGACCTGAAGTGAATTCCCGGTCTCCATGCTGGGAGAACAGCACCCTGCCTGGTTCTCGACCTTGGCGTAAGCATTAAGGTCCGCTCCGCTGTCAACGATCTGGACGTGCTCAAATCCGGCGTTTAGGAGACCCGCCCGGTAGTCGTCGATCAGTACGGCTCCCGCAATGCAGCCCACGTAGGCCGCCATGCTTTGGGCAACGGCCTCCGGCAGATCATGCTTGAGGGCGATGTCACTGAGGGCGACGCGGCCTCCCGGCTTGAGTACACGGGCTATTTCCCGAAAGACCGCTGGCTTATCCGGTGCAAGATTGATAACGCAGTTGGAGATGATGCAATCGACCGAAGCATCCGGTAGGGGAATCCTGTCGATGGTCGATTGGTAGAACTCGACGTTGGTATAGCCGCCTTTAGCCGCGTTCTCCCTTGCACGCTCGATCATGGCCGTGGTCATGTCGATACCGATAGCACGTCCCTCCGGTCCGACCATCTTGGCTGCAAGAAACACGTCCAGCCCGCCGCCTGAACCAAGATCCACGACCACCTCGCCAGGACGGAGATGGGCCGTTGCTGTGGGATTGCCGCACGAAAGTCCCATGTTGGCCTCTGCCGGAATCGAGGTCAGCTCCTCGGCTGTGTAGCCGAATGCTTCGGCAACCGCCTTCACGCCTGCATGATCGCTGGACAAGTTGCTCTCCGCGACCGCTCCATACTTTGACTTCACCGAATCCAGTAGCTGCTCCGACATATCGCCTCCAAACATTTGCTTAGGCGACTATATGACTTTGCGATTGGATACGTCAAGGCGTATACATAAGGAATGGCTGCAAAGAAGGCTTACGACATCGAAAGATTTTTCCAGGCGCTCGGGGACAATACTCGGCTCCGGCTGCTGAACCTTATGGACGATCAGGAGATCTGCGTTTGTTATTTCGTGGAGATCCTAGGGGGTCCCCAGCCGAAAATCTCTCGGCATCTGGCCTACCTTCGCAGTGCCGGAATCGTCGAGGCGCGAAGGGAAGGGAAGTGGATGCACTACCGGATCGTGATGCCGCCCCATATCGGTGCTTCGCAGGTTCTTCGGCAGACCCTCGCATGGCTGAAAGACGAGAAGGCCATGCAAGCTGACAAAACGCGACTCACCAAGGCTTGCTGCTCCCCCTCGAAGTACGCCCTCCTCGAAGGTGCTCCGCTTCCCACACCGGTCAACGATGTTTCCTGCGAGGTTTGCTAGTGTCCACTGCTCCTGTAACCCACGGTCAACTCTGCGCTCCTGCAGCTAGGAAGAAGCTCTCGTTTCTCGATCGCTTCCTCACACTGTGGATCTTCCTGGCAATGGCCATTGGGGTGGCAATAGGCCATTTCGTTCCATCCTCGGCTGGCTTTGTAAACCGCTTCCAGATCGGGACGACGAACATCCCCATCGCCATCGGCCTCATCATCATGATGTTTCCGCCGCTCGCGAAGGTCAGATACGAGAAGCTGGGAGAGGTCTTCCGCAACAAGCGCGTCCTTGGGATCTCGCTCGTGCAGAACTGGCTTATTGGACCGGTTTTGATGTTCCTTCTAGCGATAACCTTCCTGCGGGGCGAGCCGGCCTACATGCGTGGCCTGATCCTGATCGGCATCGCCCGCTGTATCGCAATGGTGCTGGTTTGGAATGAGCTGGCCGAAGGCGACACCGACTATGTTGCTGGTCTCGTCGCCATCAATAGCGTCTTTCAAGTGCTCTTCTACAGCCTCTACGCCTGGGTCTTCCTGACGATGCTGCCCAAGTTCTTCGGCCTACAAGGAAGCGTGGTTCCCATCGGAATAGGGCAGATTGCAAAGAGCGTCGGCCTGTACCTTGGCGTCCCGTTCGTCGCCGGGTTCCTGACCCGCTTCGTCCTGATCCGGGCCAAAGGTGAAGAGTGGTATCGGACGCGCTTTGTGCCCCGAATTAGCCCCCTAACCCTAGTCGCTCTGCTCTTTACGATTCTGGTGATGTTCTCGCTAAAGGGCGATCTAATCGTGCGGCTCCCGCTCGATGTGGTCAAGATCGCCATTCCGCTCGTCATCTACTTCCTCATTATGTTCCTGGTGAGCTTCTGGATGGGCAAGAAGCTCGGAGCTGATTATGCGCAATCGGCTACGCTCTCCTTCACGGCTGCTGGCAACAACTTCGAGCTGGCGATTGCGGTCGCGGTAGCTGTCTTTGGCTTGAACTCGGGGGAGGCGTTCGTTGGGGTCGTCGGTCCGCTGATCGAAGTTCCAGCTTTGATCGGGCTTGTAAACGTCGCCTTCTGGATGCGGCGGAAATACTTCCAAGCCGACCCATCTGCAGGTTTTCGGGTGCGGCCGGTCGAGGACACTCCATAGTCTACGAACCGGGAAGGTCGTTGGTTAAGGGGACCCATCGTATGACTGAATGCCTGGGCTGTAAAGGCGAGCCGTGGAAATGCCGGTGCCGTGCAAAGCATGGAACGGTGAAACTGTCCCACCCTTCGCACCGCCCCTTGGAAGACGCCGGTACTGCTGGCGTCTCCCACATTCCCACCGCTCCGACGACGGCTATATGTATGTAATGACGAAAATACATAAAGCAAGCCTAAGGGTAGGGCTAGATCGGGGGAGCGCCAGTGGTCTTCGTGTTCCAGGCTGCGCGTTCACGGTGGAATGGCCCGCTGTCAGCAAGAATTAGTTCGTTCCCTTTGAGCTGAAGGGTAGGCACATCGGGCGCGCAAGCGAGCGGGCCTGATCCGAGAGACGTGCCTTTATTGCACCAGAGCGCGGACTGAGCTTTCACCTCGCGGTAGGGCTGGCCGTACTTGGTCAAGATGGAATCTCGAAACTGCTGACGGTCGGCGTCCGTTGGGGTTACAGCTTCGTAGTTGATCGATGTGAGCTGTTCGGGCCGGGTCGGATCGAACGGATAAGTCTCGGTGAAGGTGAGCAGAGTTTTGAAGCGATTGGTGGAATAAAGGGCGGCGCTGGTGTATTTCTGGCCGGGCGTGAACTGCGCATCTGAGGGCATGGGATACGCCGGTTGAATTCCTGGGATGCGAACTGTAATCGCGGCTGCGGCTTCCTTGGCGGTCATGCCGAGTCTCAGAGTGAGGATGTCGAACGTCGCGGGGTCGGCTTGGTTTGGACTGTCGATCATTCCAGTTGCGGTCGAGCCGGTTGCTGCGCGAGCAAGGAGCGTGGCTCCTGTCGCGCTTTGGTTTGCGATCTGCTGTCCGCCCTGGGTGGCGATAGTCACATCAAGCGGAGCGGCGGTCTTGAACTGGATGAGCTGTTCTGGCTTGAGGTCTATTTCCTGGCCGTGAGTCAAGGCGTTGGCTCCGAGTCCAAGGACACCTCCGCTGGTCGCACCGTGGAAGTGGACCCGTCGCTGGGTGCATCGTTATGCGCCTGAGTTGGAGAAGCGGGTTCGCTGGTACCAGGGATATCGTGTGACCTCGTGGCGAGTGGACGAGACGTATGTCAGGGTTGGTGGTGAGTGGAAATACCTGTTCCGGGCCGTCGACAAAAACATGGCCGTCTGATCGACTTCATGTGGTCAGACCGGCGAAACACGAGCGCGGCTCATCGATTTCTGGGCAAAGCGCTGACCACCATGCGCCAGTGGCCACCGTCCTCGATTACCACGGACCAACTCGGCTCCTATCCCAAAGCGATCCGCTGGCTGCAACGGGAAGACAAGTTGTCGGCGGAAATAAAACATCGGACCTGCAAGTACCTGAACAACATCATCGAAGCAGACCACGGCGCGCTCAAGCGAGTCATTCGCCCCACACGAGGCTTTCAGACGATGAGGACAGCGGCCGCTACGATCAAGGGCTTTGAAGTGATGCGTATGATCCGTCGAGGCCATTGCCGCACATGTAAGCCGCGCGTCGAAGAAGAGGTCCACTTCGTCAACAAGCTTTTCGAGATCTTCGCTGTCCGGCCTGACGGAAAACAAAACAACGAACTGAACTATGGCCTAAGCAGTTAATGCAACAGTGCCGGACGAACTAAGGGGCTAGGGGAAGAGGTTGGCCAGCTTTCGGCTCGGTGGCATTCCAGTTCTGGCCGAGGAGGAGTGCGGCCGTTGCGGCGATCTGAGACTGAGTGACGGGCATGGAGTCGCGCTCGATGCCGTGGGCGGGAATGCCGGGGCCGAGCATGGCGATCCAGATATTCCTGGAGCTAGGTATTCTTTGGCCGTGGTCCTTCCAGTCTTCGGAGCCGCTGCCGGCGGCCGTGATCGGTGAGGACGATGAGATTGGTGTTGCCGCGGTACTCGGGGATGGACTGGACCGTGTTCCAGAGCTGGGCAAGGTCGGCGTCGAAGCGGTGAGCGGAGAGGAGGTATTCGCCGTAGTTGCCGGCGTGGGCCCAGTCGTCGGTTTCGCCGAGGGAGAGGAACATGACGCGGGGCTTGCGAAGTTTGAGGTGTTCGAGCGCGGTGTGGAAGGTGGGGGCATCGAAGGACTCGTCATCCCAGACCCTGGGAGATTCGGCCTTGATGGTGTTGATAAGGTCGAGGCTGGGGGTAGAGGGGGTGAGTTGGAGGGGATCGTAGGCGACATTTACGGGGAAGCCGCAGCGCTGTGCGTTGACAACCCCCGCGATGACCTCCCAGGCGCCGAAGGCGGCGACCTGGCCCTCGAAACCCGGTTGTTTGTTGAGCCACTCGAGGACGGTCACGTTGGGGTTAGGTTTGTTGTCGTTGGAATTGATGCGGAGGTCGCCGTGTCCGGTGAGGGTTTCGCTGTAGCCGGGGTAGGAGAAGTTGAAGCCGTTGGTGACGTGCGCGTCGGAGCCGGCGTCGAGGTCGCCGTAGATGAGCCCCTGGGGAATGAGGGTTCCCCAGAGAAAAGGAAGAAGCCTGGCGCGGCGGTCTTCAGAGGAGGTGGCGAGGAACTGATGGCGAAGAGGATCGGGGTTGCGGCCGTCCCAATAGCCTTTGGGGGTGAGGAGGGATGCATCGGCACCGCGAAACATCTCCTGCCAGCGAAAGCCGTCGGTCATGACGATGAGAACGTTGTGGGCAAGGGTGTGCTGCTGGGCTTGGGCCGAGGGTGGGGCGAGGGTGGCGAGGGCGAGGCTGAGAAGGCAGACGAGGCGGGGCATGAGCGGGCCTTTCAACGAGTTTGGTGCGGAGCAGAGATTCCTACAGGAAGCACGACCAGAAAGGCAGTAACAGGGTGGAGCGAGGTAAACAAAAAGAGTCCTATCGTGCCTTGGTTAGGGCGGCATAGGCGGGGCACTTCTGAGTTTGCGGGAGTGGTTGGGCTTAGAAATCGAGGCGCATGGAGACCTGACCGGTGCGGGCTTCGCCGTTGCCGGCGCCGAACGTACCGCCGTTGATGCTGTTGGTTATGAGGCCGAAGGAGGGCGAGGAGATGTTGACGTTGGGATCGCCCAAATTAGTGTGGTTCAGGATGTCGGTGAAGGTGCCTTCCGCGCGCAGATTGACGCGCTCCGTAAGGTGGAAGCTCTTGCTGAGGCCGGTGGAGAGATTGACGGTGCCGGGGCCGACGATGGAACCGGGGCGCAGGTTGCCGAAGCGGCCGATCGGCAGCGGACTGGGGGCCTTGCCGGAACCCGTGGTACACGAGCTGCCGATGGTGAAGCCGGACAGGCCGGGACAGGTGAGGGCGCCCGGATTGACCCAGTTGAGGCGGTTGCGACCGTTGGGGTTGAAGGAGGTTCCCGCAACGCGATCGGGCGCCTGATTGCGGTGTCCGCCATCGAAGCCGGTATTGGTTCCGGTGAGGCCGGAGCCTGTGCCCGACGGATCGCCCTGGCCTGCGGGGAAGTAGGCGGATTCAAACGGGCCGGACTGCCAGAGAAAGATGTTCGAGAGCTGCCAGCCGCCGACGAAGAAATCGGTGAGGCGGGAGAGGGAGGCGCCGAAGCGCTGGCCGCGGCCGAAGGGAAGGGTGTACACCATCGTGTTGTTCCAGCGGTGGCGCCGGGTGCCGTAGACGTTTCCATAGTCGACGTAGCGGGCGAGGATGGAGGTGGCGCGGGCGCCGCCGCTTTCGCCGGCGAAGCCGCCGTTGCTGGCGGGACCCTGATTGTCGGCGAGGGCTTTGGCGAAGGTGTAGGTTGAGTCGAACTGGAGGCCTGCCTGGAAGTGGCGGGACAGATCTGCCTGAACGGACTGGTAGTTTTCGTTGGCGCCGGTGGCGCGGGTATTGATGCGGCCCCAGTTGGGAAAGAGGCGGGCGGACAGTGGCTGGTTCGCGGCGGAAACGGTGGAGGAGAAGGGCAGGGTGTTTTCGTCCGGCGCCCAGACGAGCTGGTGGGTTTCGGAACCGATGTAGGAGAGGCGGGCGGCGTATTTGTTGCCAAGTGAGCGCTCGATGTTCAGAGCGAACTGCTCGGTGTAGGGGTCCTTCCAGTTGGTGGAGTTGGCAGTGCCGAAGTAGTCCTGGCCGAAGCACGTCGTGCAGCCGCCGTTGCCTGCGCCCGCGTAGATGTTGGGAAACTGGTAGCCGATGGCGTGGGAGGCAAGGTCGTAGGTGTTGGTGTACTGGGTGGTCTGGGCCTGAAGGGTTCCGGTAAGGGAGTAAAAGTTGGCGCCGAGAAGGGTGATGTTGTACATGCCGAAGCCGGCGGAGATGACGGTTTTGTCATGGCCGAACGGGCGATAGGCGAGGCCGAAGCGGGGCATGAAGCGCAGGTGCGGGTAGTGTTTGAGGCCTGTTGGATAGCCGGCCTCGGTGTTGGAGAGGACGGGCATGCAGGGAGCGCCGTTGACCGTGGCGCCGCCCGAGGTGGAGCCATAGGGCGAGCAGGCGTTGGCACTGGCGAGGAAAGAGCTGGCGAGGAGTTTTGAGTAGCCGGCGGGGTAAATGACGGCACCGGATTTGGCGATGGAAGGATCAAGATTGCCGATGTCGCCGTGGACGTCGTAATAGCCGGGCTGGAGCTCGTAGCGAAGGCCATAGTTGAGGGTGAGGTTCGACGTCAACTTCCACTGGTCCTGACCATAGAAGGCGTAATGGGTGGATTTACCGTCGTTGTCGGCCTGAACGTTGTCGTAGAAGGTCTGGTACGGGGTGCCGAGGAGGAAGTCAGCAAAGTCGACTCCGGTGAAGAGGCCGGCGCTGTTGGAGGTGTTGAACTGGAAGGTGCCGTAGTTATCAGCACCGTTGAAGCCGAGCGGCGTGATGGCTTCGACGGTGTTGATGTCGATGCCAAAGCGCATGTTATGGCGACCCCTGGCGTAGCTGAGGTTATCGGTGTAGACGAAGGTGCGGGATTTCGTGAGGGAGCTTAGGCGGTCAGCGTTGAGCGCGCTTATGTTATTGAAGTCGAGTTCGGGGATGCCGTTGTAGAAGAGGTTCTGGAGGCCGTTGAGACCCAGGCCGGTGGTAAAACCGTTGCCATCAAAGTTGTTGCTCACGCCATTGGTGGAAAGGGTGAAGCCGAAGCCGAACTCATTAATGAGGTTGGGAGTGATGGTGTAGTTGGCGCTGATTTTGAGCACGCGGGTCTGATTCGTGTTCTGGGCGGAGGGCACCAGGAGCGGCTCAGGGCTGTTGATGGGGAAGTTCTTCCAGGTGAAGCGGCCCCAGAGAAGGAATTTCTGGTTGGAGCCGAGGTACTGGTCGCCTCGAATGTCGAACTGGTCGGAGTGGCCGCTATTGTCCTTGTTGACGACGTAGTTGGCAACGCCGTCGTCAGTGTAGGCGGCAGGGTCGCCGACGTTGGGGTCGGGGTAGAGGGAGAGGAGCTTGGCCGAGGCGGCGTTAATCGAGGGAAGAATGGTGCCGTAGGTTCCGCCGGTGAAGGGGTTGCGGAGACCGGTGAAGGGGGTGGAGGTCGAGATGTAGCGGGAAAAGTCGCCCTGCTTCATGAGGGTGGAGGGAACCTTGTAGCCGTACGTTGTGGTGGAGGGGTGACGCCAGCCTTCGTAGGCGCCGTAGATGAAAGTGCGGTCGTGGCCGTTGTAGAGGTGGGGGAGGACGACAGGTCCGCCGAAGCTGCTGCCGTAGGTGTTGGCGATGAGCTTTGGTTTGGTCCTGGTCACGGGGAAGGTGTAGGGAATGGCGTCGAAGGCAGCGTTCTGGTGGTACCAAAAGGCGGATCCGTGGATGGTGTTGGTTCCGCCTTTGGTGATAATGCTGATCTCTCCGGGCTGACCGAACTCGGCGTTGTTGAGTACACCGTCCGTCCTGATTTCGGCGATAGATTCGGAGGAGGGCAAGGCGTCGGCGATGGGGAAGTTGCCGGTCGCGGACTGTACGGTGATGCCGTCGACGGCGACTTGGGTCTGGAAGGGAAGGGCTCCCTGGAGAGAGAACTGGCCGTGGTCGGCCTGCACGCCGGGGAGTGTGCCAACGATGTTGAGGGCGCTAGTGCCGGAGGCGGATGCGCGGCTGTTGACGGGGAGGTGGAGGACGTCGGCGGCGTTGTAGGTTCCGCTGACGGTGGCGTCATCGGTGTCGATGGCGGAGATAACGTTGGCGGAGACCTGGATCTCCTGCTGGACGTTCCCGGCGGCGAGGGCAGGGTCGACGCGGAGCTCCTGGCGGGCGGAAAGGTTGATGTTGGCAGCAATCCATCTCTGGAAGCCGTTACGGGTAACGGAGATAGTGTAGATGCCGGCCTTGCTGTCGTTGAAGACATAGTCTCCGGATTCGCCGGAGGTCAGGGTGCGGGTGGTCCCTTCGCCCGTGTTGGTGAGGGTGACGGTGGCTCCGGGGACGACGGCACCAGTAGTGTCCCTGACAGTGCCAATGATGGAGCCCTGGATGGTCTGGGCGAGCGCGGAGGAGAGGGGCAGAAAAATGCCGAGAACGGCGGTGAGCGACAGAAGGAGGAATCTGCGGAAGGAGGTCATAGACTGGCCGGAGAAGAGAGGCATGCTGATTCCTGATTCGGTAGGGTGGCGCGGCTCCGCCATGCTCTAGGGAGAGGCATGTGAGACGAGCCGTGGTGAACGGCACAACGACCGAAGTAAGTAATGTAGGGACACCGTACCGCGCCGATGTTAGAAACAGGTAAATCTCTTCAGAGAGCGGGATAATGTGGGCGTGTGGAAGCACCTGTGGGGAGCGAGACCGGGATGCGCTCCGGACCGTTTCAGCATGAGAGTGATGCCGTGCTGCCGGACCACTGCGTGTGATAAGAGACCTCGCAGGCGAACGCCACGGACGTGCAGCTTCATCAGCGCGTTCCCGAGCACCCCGGCTCATCATTGATGCCCTGGGCGAGCTGGACCACCTTCCTTGGGATCTACGGGTGTTGCTTTTCAGATTATGTGGCGCACTTCTGTGCTGATTAGTTGGCAAACAAGGCTGCATGGGGCAGCTTTTCGTTAGGCCTGTCCAATCACCAGATTCTCGCGAGCCGTTTCGACGACATCCACCGACAAGGTCTCAAGGCCGTTGATCGCTAGTACGCGTTCCATTTGAGTCAGTGACCCAAAACCCAAAAACTAATCCGCTTTGAGGTTGAGAGATTTTGCTTGTGATGGTTCTCTGGAAGGACGAGAGGAGAGCCGGTCTATGGGCAAGAAGGGACACAG
>JAABUH010001658.1_pt1 | contig 23711 bp, 33 predicted proteins | sample 5559121 | NCBI WGS metagenome assembly JAABUH01 (sample SAMN10711871, study PRJNA513364) | rock metagenome | isolation source: Antarctica rocks | place: Antarctica: Victoria Land, Battleship Promontory nord | collected 2015-12-28
GGTTAAAGCAGAGGTCTCATAATCTGTTGAATGTACGAGATGCATAAGAGTAAAAGCTAAGAATGAAGACTTGTATTTAAGTCGCGCGGACGCGCGTACTTCCGCGGCGCGTCTGATCCCTTAACATATCCAACCATTCTTGAAGACCTTCACCTTCCGCGTCCAAGTCTTCCGAAACGGGGTGCATGAATTCGAGATCGAGGGGACTAGGAGACTGAGCGACTTAATGTCGCTTATAGGAAGATGGTCCATCGGCGAGAGAGTGATGTCGGGCTTTGAGCTTGAGCTTTGGTGAATCGGCGTCGACGGCGGTGGCGGTACGCTTGGTCGGACCCGTTTGGCTTTGCAGTCGCCTTCGATGTGTCTCACCTAGATAACTCATTGGCTTCGTTCAGACCGTATGAAATCATCAACTTTCTCCTCAACTTAACCCCTTGATCGACATTCATGTATACCTTTGTCCGTTAACTTCACATTGAACTCCTTGATGAAGTCGTCCTTTTTGAGAACACCTTCCTTGCCGCCCCAGCGAACATGGAGCGACTCTGTCATGATCTTAGAGTACAGACGTCTTGCGCACTGCGCCCATAGATCCCATATCCTTATTCCCTTGTTTCACGTTTTTACCCGTACTATACTCCCCGCTGATTCGCTTCTTCCGCTCTTTTCGCTTTCTCCGACGCACCGCAGATGTGTTTGCGTCGATCTCCGTCAAGGATGTGGAAGCGGGAGGTTTGGGAGACGACTCAGTCGCAGAAACCAGCGTGGAGGCGCTAAACCCGGTGTACGCGTTTGGAGACGAAGCTCAATTGATGCGCGGGTTGCTGGGGGTGAAAGCATGTCTGCTGACGATCTCTGCGAGGTTTCAGAGCGGTCGGAGCGGTATTTTGAATTTGGTGGACGGAGTCGCACTCTTCTATGACGTTTACTGACTTTTAAGCCGAAAGCTTAACTGGAAGTTGATCATCTCTGACTCTGAAGCTTTCTACTTGCTTGGGTCAAGCGTAAGGAAGGTCCCCTGCACTGAACTGCGGGGTCTGCAGCGTCGAAACGCTCCTCTCCTACGGGACCTACGGGACCTCTAGGGGTACGGTAGAATTTTCCAATGAGAGCGGCTCCGTCCCGTAGGTACATTCACCCGAAGGAACACCGTTTCCCCAATCGCATCAGGGATCTTACAGAATTAACTGGCCCCGTAAGTCGGCTTGCAGAGGATTGAATACCCCTAGTGGAGGTAGACCTCCAATGACCCAATTAGTGTTTCCACACCATAGGCGGTCGCCCAAGTTCGCGCTCGAAGGAGTCGGTAAGAAAGCTCGATCGCAAGGTTATAGTCTGTGAGTCACAATGCTTGATGGTAGGGTATGATCGATAACCACTTGCAGCCGAATTGGGAACCCCTGCTTCCGTGTTGAGCTTCCTCTTGTCGTCTATGTCACTGGGCGTCCGGTCCCTCTGCTCCTCAATATCATCTTGCATCGCTCCCCTGCGTCATCCTCTCTCGTTCTTTCCACCGAGCCTCTCCCCGGTCCGTCCCCCGGGCGGCCTCGGCAAGGTTGTTGAAAAAGAGGCATGGGCGGCCTCTCTTGCCGCCGAAACGCATGAAGCGCGCAATCAAGATCCCTGACGCGAGAAACATTAGTTGGATTCTTCCTCTAGGTCGTCAAGCGGGTGTTCCCCGACCTGTCACAACGCACGTAAAGGGAAAATGGAGATCGAGGAAGAGATCGGGGCCAAATCTTATACTTTGAGAAGACCGAGTGCGTCAAATTACTGCAGATCGAGTACACTTCCTGAGCCAGACCCTCAGAATATGGCCGAGGAGCCGAGGAGGCAATTTGGACTGTGTTTTATTATGCGGTGGCGAGAAGATGCGCATGACTATAGTCCGAGAGCAATGAGCGTTCTGGCTCAATCGAAAGCATAGAAGGAGATAGCGGTCGTAGGTGGAACTACGGAGCCCAAATTCCATGGAGCCAAATCCGTCCAACAAAGATCTTGATGTCCTTCTTCTTGCTTTAAAAGTACGGCTCCCTATCAACTCGACGGCTGTCGAATGTCTCGGACAACGATCTCGAATTCCGACAACCGGAATCAAACAGGCGCATTCCTAGACCTCAGTTTGAAGGCTGCGTTCGCAAGCTAGCATGGCGGGCTAGAGATATTTTCTGCTGTTCGCGTTCTCTTCAAGTGGACAATTCCGGGACCATATTTCGTTCGTAGGGAATGCAGTTGCTCCACCGCATCTTAGCTGGTTTGGGTGCGTCGTGTCGAGCAAGGCAGGATTTCCTATCAGAATTACTGGCTCTCGAAACAGGGAGTCTGAGCAGCAAAGTAATCGTTCCTACCTTAGTCCCCCTCATATCTCAACTGCCAGTATGGCCCGCCACTTGCTTCCAGCCATCTAGAAGTCCGACTGGCTGCAGACATGGCTTCTCTCTAGCCTCAGGTGACGAATCGTTGCCTGTAAACACTCACCCTATGTCCTTGGAACGCGGGATGCCGCACTCTCGAATAAGCGACATCTTCACAAAAATTTTGCCTGCCAGGAATCGGTGAAAAGCAGAGTGAAAGGTAACATCTCCCTGTCACCTTAAATATTGGCGATATCATTCGCACATCCGTCTCGCCGCAAAACACCTATGGGTATTTATCTTCGGCCCATCTCGCAGCGACATTCGAAACATCCACCCCTCGCCTCGTCGCGATCTCTTTCAAGACCGTTGCAGAGTCGCTTGGCGAATATGGGAAAGGATTTTAAGGATGTTTTGAGTTGAGGACACAGGTGAGTCGAGCGATCGAGCGAGCGCAGCGAGCGAGTGTCGGGGTGGTCATGGAGAGAGTGCAATGAGAGTAGAAGGCAAGGGAAAGGTTGTTCAGATGCGGATGCTGGAGATGCAGGTCGCGGAGGACATTTTCGTTCGTCACGGCCAAGGAGAGCGTGGAGGAGCTCGGCCGGGTGATTGTTCGAGAGATTAGCCCCTATGTGGAGCTCATCTTCTTTCGTTCGTTTCGAGCAGCTGCAAGGATTGTCGGAGGCGTCGTCGGACTGTCCCCTTTGGAGTATGTACTGATACTCTGCTGTAGAAAATGAAAGCGAGCAAAGACCGGATGGAGCAGTTCATGCATACGGCAGCCTCAGCATCATTACCACAACCAGCCAACAGTGAGTTTCCCTTTCCTTCGCTCATCCTCTTGTTCCCTCGCTCTCTTCCCGTCATTCTTCCTTGCAGAACTCTGACCCTCCCGTACCTCATGGCCCTGCTTCGCGAATACCTAGGGACTCAGCTAAAACCTCACAGATTCCCTCCTCTTCGCTCAGAACGCCTCGGGTCCCTCAGGTCCAGGCGTCGGTTTCCCCGCCGACAGGAAAGGAAAGGCATATCAAGAGCGGCACCCAACGACGATGGTCAGGATTTCCTTGCTTTGGACATCGATAGAGATGAGGGGGAGAGTGGGGCGAGGATGAGCGGGGATGAAGGGTATCAGCAGATGCAACTGGTCGAGCAACAGGTAGGTGTATGACTCTCTTCCCCAGCTGAAGAGGGCGGCCTTCTCATAACCCGCAAGGGTTTCTTGGCGTCGTCTTCCTCCAGACTTGCCATGGATCACTTCCGTCCGAACTGTATGGAAGTTAGTCAGAAAGCTCGTGCTGACGTACCTCGCAGACTTCCTACATCCAATCCCGATCAACCGCCATCAAATCGATAGAAAGCTCCATCGCAGAGCTCGGACAGATATTTTCTCCACTAGCAGGGATGGTAGCAGAACAAAGAGAAACGGTTCTTCAGCGGATCGATGCGGATGTGACGGATATATCGGCGTGGGTTGCTCAGGATGCCTTCACCTGCAACTGTTATTGTAACTGCCATGAGCGCACCTAGGCTGACTGTCCTCGCAGGAACGTATCGGGAGCGCAAAGAGAGCTGCTGAAATATTATGCCTCGGTCACCTCGAATCGGTGGCTTATGCTGAAGATCTTCGGGGTGCTCATCATCTTCGTGAGTTTTTATAACCCTTCCGTCAGTCTTCCGGATCGAGTTGAACTGACAGAATACAGTTTCTCGTATTCATACTGGTCTCATAATGCATTGCATGGCGTGATCATCATCTAGTACAACAAGCTCTGCGGTTCTCAGGCATATATCACTCCGCCGAAACGCGCTGTTCCTCCTTACGTAGGCGTTCCGCTTCCGCCCGCTTCTCACGAAAGCGGGGCTCATCAACAGGGGGCTGTTACAGATAAAGGTGTTGAGACTGGAAGGACCGTAGGAACAGCTTGGCAATGCGATGCCCACAGTGGGCTCGGTCCTGCTTAACGGATATCGGAGGCCATATGAGTATATCGATCACAGGGCTGTGTTCACGGTTGTTCTTTGCGCTTAGGCATGAGCGAGTGATGGGAGCAAAATGTCGCCCAGACTGAAGCCATTGGACCGCCTGATGTTCCCTTAGTGGCTCGAGGGAGAAGCCCCTCATAGATATAGTGACAGAAGTGATGAAGGATGCTATGACAGGTGGCCAACTCTTTCCGCACCGGCAGACTCGAAGGGGAACTTCGTAAGGTAGATCCATCTGCATAGCTTCACAAACCATACCTGAGCGCCAGACTGCTCGCTACGACGCTGACACTACTGAGAGCCATCAACACAGCCGCCCAGACTGGGGAAAGCCTAATCCCTCCAGCCGGATAAAAGACGCCGGCGGCGAAGGGCAGGCAGACGACGTTGAATAAAATCGCCCACAGGAGATTGAGACGCTGGCGGTTGTAGACTTTGCGCGAAATTAGCAAAAGGGAAGGGAGGGTGGAGAGGGACGATTTGAGAAGGACGAAATCTACACCGGTCAGCTCATGCTCGATCGTCACAAAAGCGGCAGCTTTACCAGCAGAGGCAAGTGTGGATTGAGAGCCGTGGCCCATGGCGACCGAAACGTCGGCCGCTGCGAGGGCAACCGAATCGTTGATCCCATCTGACAGTGTCAGTAAGCACTTAGCGCTGCGAGGCGGGCAGACTTACCTCCGACAAACAAAACGACTTCCTTCTTCTCCCCGCTTCCAAGGAGACTTCGCCACCATCGCGCAAGACCATTCTTCTTGTACACACGCGTCCGAGCCTGCAGCTCAGTGACGACCTCGGCCTTTCCTTCCGGTCCAAGTCCAGCACGTACGCTGTTTGCGTCCATTCCAACCTCTCTGGCCAGCGCTCGTGCCGTGACCTCATTGTCTCCGGTCAGCATGACAACCTCTATGCCTCGCTTCTTGAGATCGCCGATGACGCCGGAGGCGTCTTCGCGAGGAGGGTCGGAGAGCGAAAACATTGCTGCCATAGCGTACATCTCGGTCCCACTAAGACGAAGGGCGACGAGGATGACCGAATTAGCCTTTTCCTGCCAGGAGGTGATGGTCTCCCTCTCTACGTCGTTGAGGCTGACGTGTTGAGTTTCGAGGTGTGCAAGGTTGCCGACGAGAATTTCTAGAGTCATTTCGCTGATCTTGACGCTTGCCTTGAGACCGCGCCCAGAAATCTCTTCGGTGTCGACAACATCGATTCCACTTACCGAGCCGAGATGCTCAACGAGCCCAACCGCGAGCGGATGCGTACTCTGCCCCTCAACCGCGACGATCGCCTTTCTTATCGTTTCCTGCTCGATCGGCCCATTCATCCACAACTCATCTCGCACCTGACTCTTCCCGACCGTCAACGTCCCGGTTTTGTCCACCGCTACAATCCCGACCTGGGTCGCGGCACGAAATGCCTCGCCTCCTCCGGCTGCCAAGATGCCTGCTTTGGCAGCGATGCCGTTCCCGACCGCGTTTGCACAAGGTACCGCCAATCCGATGCCGCATGGACAAGCGACGACGAGAGTGGCGATGGCGAATTCGAGGGCGAAGAAGACCCTACCACCTGGCTTGTCTTGATCGGTACCGTCCAACCGGCCGGCGAGGGCGAGCGAGAGCCAGACAGCGAGGATGACAAGAGAAAGGTACACGATGATAGGGACGAATACACCTGTGAGTCGCTCCGCTAGTTTCTCGATTGGCGCCTTGCGTGCCGATGCGTCCGAGACGGCTGACATGATCTTCTCAAGCATCGTTTCCTGACCGAGGCGAGTCACACGGACGGTGATTGCGCCAGTCTTGTTTGTCGTACCCGTGAAGACGTCGTCGCCTGGACCCTTTGGAACGTGCTTGGACTCGCCGGTCAAAGAGGACTCGTCGAAAGTCGTATTGCCTGAAACGATGATGCCGTCTGTCGGCGGCAGGGCACCAGGCGGAACAACAATATGATCACCCAGCTCGAGGTGGGCGACCGGTATCGGGCGGGTCGATGGCGTATCTGTTTGCTTTAAAGCCGATTCAATGGCTTCCGAGTCCAAGGGAATGAGAGGCGCAGCAGGGCGGACAAGAAGTGCCGTCTCAGGCCTGAGCGACCCTAACAACGCTACTGCATCTGTCGTCCGACTCTTGGCGTATCCCTCCAGGCACCTTCCGAGGAGAATGAACATGATTAGGAAGACGGAGCTGTCAAAATATGTCCCCACGTTGTTGCTTTCCGGGGAGGAGCGTACGTCCAGAATGAGCATGGCGAGTGAGGCGAAGTACGAAGTGGTGATGGACAGGACAACGAGGAGATCCATGCTACCGAATGAGAAAAGAGATCGCCAGGTTAACTTTGGTGGAGGAATCCGTCGGCGCGAAGAGGGAAGGCGGCGGCGGAAGGAAGAATAGAGAGAGCTGCAAGTGCGTTCTTAAAATAGTCTACTGGGTGTCAGAAAACATGTTCACGAATTTTAGAGAGATGACAAGGATGATAAGATGCATGAAGGAGTGAACTTTGAAAAGAACTTACCTTCCCACACCAAACTGTACCACCGTAGCCAGCGGCCAAAGTGCTATCGTACCCCGGTTGGCCGCACCCCAGACCGGCGTCATGAGGTCAATCCGAAAGGCGTTATGGCTCGGAAGCAAGATCATCCCCACGATCGCGCTACTCTCATCAGATCTCGTGTCCATAACAAAGCTAGAACGGAGGCACTCACATGATAAACGTGGGAATGGCAAAAACGAAAGCGACGCCAAAGTGCCAAAGCAGCAACCTAACCTCCCTCTGCTGTATCTTCTGACCCCTCTCGGAAAGGCTCTGAGACTTGATGACATCAGCATGAAAGTCGGGCGAGACCGCGGACAGGCCCTCAAGGATGCTGCGAATGGTCAACGGGCCTGGACGATAGGTCACTGTGGTTTCATGCGTCGCGATCGATAAGGGCGAGTACGAGATCAAAGGGAGGGAGGAAAGGTAGGCATTGATCTTCTCCGGGCAGGCAGGGCAGAAGATCCCCAACACGCGTATTGATATCGTGCGCGTGTCCTGCAGCATCCGCGAAACGGACAGGAAGTCGGTCGAAGCTACTTTGGCGCTGTAACCTAAGTCCTCGATGGTCGCAACTAGCGTCGAAGCAGATAGGACGTCGGCATGGACGATCGTACCGCGATTGCCAAGAAGGTCAATGTTCACCTCTTCGACGCCCACGAGAGATTTCAAACCATTCGTCAGCGAGCTTGAGCACGAGGCGCAAGTCATGCCCTCGATTGACACTACCGTCCTGCGCCGCTCCTTGTCGTCCTTGCCTGCTCGCGACTGAGACTGCTCGACGGAGGAGATGACCTCTGCATCGAAACCGGTATCGTCAATGATCTGCTTGATCTCGGATGGCGTAAGCGCGGACTGGTGTTGGATTACTGCGCTGGAAGAGAGAAGGTTGATGTCGACCTTCAGCACAGAGGGGTGCGAGAGCAGGATAGAGCTGATACTCCCTGTACACGAAGCGCATGTCATGCCCTTGATGGACAGCGTTGTGCTCGCAACGGACTCCTCCGCAAGCTTGACAGGTACGTCGGGTTCGGGAAAAGTCGAGGTCACAGTCGCTTCGAAGCCTGCATCTTGCAACACTCTAACGACCTCCTCAGCCGTGAATGCGGGATCGTGAACCAGAATCGCCGATGACGCATGAAGATTGATATCGACTGAGATCACTCTACCGTCACCCTTGAAGGGTGCAGTGATGGACCGAGTGCCAGAAGCGTAGGTCAACCCCGATATGAAAAGGTTGGTGCGGATTAGCGTGGCGGCTGTGAACGTGGACGATCGCGGTGAAGCATTGGCCTTCTGGGCCCATGAAGTTGAACCAGACTGACACGCCTCGCAATGCTCGACATGCTTCTGCCTCCTCCCGTCCAGAGACTTCTTCACCTGCTTGTCCTTCCTCCATCCAATCTTTTCCAGCCAGCTTGGTGTGAAGTCATCATCGTCACCTTCATCGATGACGAAAAATCCCCCTTCATCGAGGAGCGCTTTTTTGACTTCGCCCCCCAGCGTGTCGATTGTCAAATCAGGTTTGAGGCGAGAAAGCGCGAACGAAGTATCGACAGAGAAGTTGATCCGGTGATGCAGGAGGGAAACGGAGAGGTTCTTGACCACTTGAAGCGGCGCGAGGATGGAGGCGATGGCGTCGACGCAGCTGGGGCAATGCATGTTGCTAATGAACAGCGACACTGTTTGGTGAGATACGTTCGGATCAGCGGACGACATGGTGATGATGAAGATGCAATTGGGAGTGGGGAATGACGGGTGCGTCCTGGGTCTACTCTGATGAGAAAGGATGCGGTGGTTTCGCGGTGAAGGACCGCGAAAAATGCCTCGGTATTTTTAATCTGATTCCGGACCGCCTGAGGGGGTTTCTGCGTCGTTGCGTGATATTTGCTGGAACGATCGGCAGCGGGAATTTCGCCCGCATCGAAGAAAGGAACCGGTGTTTCACGTCACCCTGCTGCTTCCGACGAGCACTTTTCTCCCTTTGGCGCAATCTTCCACGGCAAGGGGCGCAAGTGTATATATATCCTTACGAGTCGGCGCCATATTGGATCAAACGTCTGCGTGTCTCCACACTTTTCCGTCGCCACCTGACCCATCCATCCCTTCGTGCATTCTTCCACCCAACTTCCGCTGCGGGAAATCGCACATCTCAGCTATTCACCATGTGCTCTGAGAATCGTGTGAGCGCGTCTTGTATCCGTCTCGTGATCAGCGGGTCGAGCGCGGATCCTCAGCGCATTCGATGGCAACGTTATTGGCGTCTTCCGACCTGCCACTCATATTTATCCGCTGACTTCTCAGTCCGATAACACGGTCCATTCGTCTCGCTATACGACCCCGGTCTACTTGTACGACGTGACGATGTCGTGCGGCGGATGTTCAGGCGCTATTAAGCGGGCTCTCGAGAATAGCGTCCGAGCTCGTGAGTGATCGTCCCTTGCTCCCTCACCTGCTGTCTCCGCAAATTATGCCAATTGACGGAGCGCTCTTCTCTCCACTGCAGCCAACTCGTTCAGCGTCTCCCTCTCCACCCAATGCGTCCTGGTGTGGGGGCCTTCCCTCCCATCCTTCGAGACTATCACGGGAGTGATAGCAAAGACGGGTAAGGAGATTAGGGGTAAGAAAATTGTCGAAGACTTAGCGTTGTTGCCCGAGCTCGACCCGCAATAAGGGCGCACTTTTTCAAATGCACAGGCCGCTTGCGCGTCATCGCTCCACCTAGCCAATCGATGCATCTATGCCTCTCGTTCAGCCTTCTTCTCCCACAGCCATACTACTTCATACACGCATATCGTATTGAACGCCAGAAGAAGACCAACTCGTAATCCATGAAGAATATCTAAGATTCGAAGAAGCACCGCTCCAGCTCATCAGAAAACCGGTCCAGAAAGTCACGGGTTCCGTCCTGATGATGTGGTGAGATTCCGTACTTATGCTCCCTGCACCATGAGCCAGTGCCGCAACCCTAGATTCAGGAGCATCCTGTTCCAAAGAGCGGATCGCAGGCGTTGGTCCTCACTGTAAACGTGTCGTCACCTCGCAGGGGATCATCGGATTGCCCCATCACTAGCAATAGCAGATGATTCACATTTGCGTTAGGACATGGCGTGGTTTCCTTCAGTCGAAGTGAAAGCAATAAGCATGACGTGGGGACATCGCGACGGTGTCTTCATCTCTCGGCAGAGCCCCCAGCAGTATTCCCTCTTCATCTATTCGACCTGAACCGCATCGAGCCGGGAGTTAGTGCGACATGTGAGGCAGTGTAAGCGCAATCGCACCATCGAAATTCTGCGCCAGCTGTTGGGCTTTGCCAAATTATCCATAGGAGAGGTATGATGTATCGCTAGACCCGCAATCCGCAAGTACGATGCTCAAGTGAGGTCTCGGCGCAGGCAGGAGAGCTAGGTTACTGTAGCTGTGATACCGGAGGTAGCGGCGCGATGGGGATTGGCATGAGCACAGAGTCCGAGAACTGGGGGAACTCATCCGGTAGCTCGATGAACGCGATCGCCATGCCAGACTGACAAGAATTATCGCGGCGATCAGTCTGTGTATCTCTTCCTGGGGAGCGCATGTACGTACAGACTGATGTGAATTCATGTGACAGTGCAGCAGCCATACGCCTGGGTTGTCCGCGACAAAGCGTAAAGCCATCCACCCAGCTTCAGGAAGATGAGCAGTGTCCCTGCGAGTTGCGGTCGAATCCGTATTCAGCACGATGCCGTTTGCGTTCTTGCCATTATTGCTCGCCACTTGCGCGACGGTCATATTGGTGGGGAATGTCGAGTTGGGGGCGCTGCCAAGAAGGCGGAAATAGTGTCCGTGTAGGTGGATAGGATGAGCCATGGTGTCGAGACTATCGGGGGATATCTGCGGGAAATAGGAGCGTTAGCGCCAGATGTGTAGAGCCTTGCGAGGGAGAACGCTGCTGAGTTGGAAGAGGAATGATGTACCTGGAGCAATACATCGACGATGTCCCCCTTCTGCAGCGCGAAAGTACCCGACTCATTCCTCGGCGCAAAAAGAAGCGGCGTCTGCTGGCCGTTATTCCCCCGGAAGGGATGGCCGGATTGCAGGACCCAAACTGTCGGTTGGCTTTGATTAACGTCGAGACGAAGCTCTCGATTCGATTTGGGCATCTCCTCGAGAGGATATGGGATGAGAGTCGTGTCATCCAGGATTACGGCGGACGAGTCGATTGGTGAGCCATCGAGATTGATCCAGGATTTGGACGTGGCGCCGCTAGGGGCGGTTGTGGTCTGCCGATCATGAGCTGAAGACGGGCAAGGCTCCCCTGATCAGTGAATGGGATACCCGCGACTCACGTTGATCGAATTATTATAGGTCAAAACAGCGATGCCTTGGTATACCTGGTGGGTCATCGTAGATGCACGAACCTGGTAGGTTTGCTGAGCTAGTAGTGGCTTCTTGACGAGCACTCCATAACGTTGACCAATGCCTATCTGGAGCGTCTACATTGCAAGTCAGCAACCCAAAAAAACAAATGAGACAGGGCCATCTTGAGGAGGGAAGGAGTTGAAGGATGAACGGCGGACGACGCGTGCGTCATAAGACTCACCTGCACCTTCTGCGGCACGATGTATGCCCCGTCAGCTGAGATCACCCAGAGGTCGTGCTCGTCGATGCTGAAAGCCAGCTGTTGGGCGGCCCCGGCGTTGATGAGGTGAATCATGCTCCAGGTGGCCTGGGAGGGAACAGATATGATGTAGAGGGGGGACGTCGAGTTGATGCACAGAGCGTCCATAGAGTCCATTGCCGTATTCATGGAAGATATGTGAGAAAGGGCGCTGTTGGCAGACGTTGAGGTCAATATGGCTGACATGCCCGACATGGACGACATGCCCGACATGGACGGCATTGAGGACATGGACGACATGGACGACATGGACGACATGGACGACATGGACGACATGGATGACATGGATGCGGATGTCATGGATGGAAAGGACACCATCGATGTCACGTCCGACATGGTCGGTGTGAAGGTCATGGATGCCATCATAGAGCCCGGCGACATGACGGAGCTCGACGAAATACTGGTGGCTGATATGGTACTGGTGCCTGATAGTGTCAGCGCCCTGGGCAAGGTAACTCGTCCAGTTTCGTCAAGATAAAATTGGCATCTTGTGACCTACTCATGCTGTTGCTCATACCGCTGCCCATCATCATCATCGCCTCGCAGCCGAACGAGTTTCTGCCAGGCATGGGAGGTGGGCATGATACCCTGCCCATCCCGTTGAAAAGGACGCTGCTGGCACAGAGAGGTCGCATGGAATCCTCCGTGGCAGCGAGCCTCAAGGCGATCTCGTCGCTCGTCTCGTGGAACCAGTCGTTGATCATGAGCATCGTCGATGACCGCTCCGCATCACCGATCTCTCGGATGTCCGCGGATTCGTTACTGATCAAGTGGTAAGGCCTCTGGATTGTGGCGTTAGGGTTGATCAGGATCGGTCCACGGACACCGTCCTGATAGATATCGCGGAGATGCACGTGATACCAATAGGCGCCATAGTTGGTGTCTGTGCCGAAGCAGTATGTGAAGTTGGCGCCGGGAGGGATAGAGTACTGATGATCGCGACGGCCATTAGCCTCGTCGAATGTGGGAGATGGTATCATTGGTTTGACTTGCCTGGTTCACTCCTGGAACCCCATCGAATTCAGGTGTCCCAATCTGATGCAGACCATGCCTGTTCATTCAGGCGTGAGATACGAAAAGGGTAGAAGCGGAGATAGACGAGTCTTACCAATGCATGCCAATTTGAGTCACGAGCTCATTGACGACCTCGACCACCATCGTCTCACCCTGCTCGGCTGTTATGACTGGTCCGGGAGTTTGATCGTTGACCAGAAGGATCGGCCTCGCAAAACCGTCTGTTGTGAGTAGGTCGCGAATCAGCGTGCGATGACACCGGGTCATCAAACAGCTGGTGGCGAAGATGAAGCGAAGGCCCCAGCTTCAAACTTACCTAACGCTCCATAGCTTGCGCTGATATTCAGCATGTAATTCCTCGTCGGCCCTCCAACGTTCTTGCACCATTTCGAGCCCTCGAACGTTGCTGACGATGTGCCGGCGAGATTTAGTAAAGCAATTCCCGCCCCCAGTAGCTTCATGGCTGAGTGGCTGTACAAGCGAAAGATATCCAAGGAGAGAAGGAAAACCGTTATGTTTCATGTTTCATGTAATCCCGCGATCCAACCCAAAGACTTGGCGTCAGAAGAGGCTACGTCGGAACGCGTCCCCTGCGAAAATGACTCACTGGGTGACCAACCAGTTTGCAAACCCATTTCGAACCCGGCGGCGGTTCAGAAACTCACTCAAGTCGTTTAATCCCTGAATTCGGTTTCAAATCTCTCGGGGCCTGGACACATTACGCACAATAGCTCCACAGACCAGGCTGAAAGTAAGTCTCACGCGCTCCCGCCCCAATTCCTGTTCTTGGAAGGCCAGCGATCGCGTTCATGTAGGAACAGTGGCGTGACCTTGTTCGTGGCCAAAGGTTCTGAGTTTGCTTGCCTTTACAAAGGTGACGATGTGAACGGTGCCACCGATGCTTCGAGAGACATTACTCAGCATCTGATTGGACAAAGGTCGCCCGTTCATTCGGTAGTTTCACGATTGTCAACTTGAGGTGTAGATTTCCAAGCGCCGGATGACGTAGAAACTCGACGGAAATTAAAAAGGAAGATTTCACCGATTTGCTACCGCCAATCTTCCTGACAGCCTTTCAAACTTTCCATTGCTCATGAACCGACCACCTTTGACCCTTGTCTCTCATTCGACTTTAATCGGCCTATCCCTTAGATCCGGAGCGTCAGCTGAAGGATGGTGACTGCAGTCGATGCGCAAAAGCTCGCTTGGTAAGCCCTTTGAATTGTTGTCACACGAATCGGTGCGTGACTGACTGCTTCCCTCTTCCTCTCCCCACCTTTCCCCTTCTCCCTTTCGCCTTCCCATACTCCTCTCCCGGCGTCAATCAATCCGGGAAACAAACAAAACCCCCCTCCTCCCCGCGCAATGGTAGCGCAAAGTGCATTCGTGGTCACCGATCCGGGTCATGCTCCCATCACTACCAGCCGATGCAAGCTGTGCGGCCAGAAGGCCGTCCCCGCAAAGTGTGCGATCATTGTCGCTCTCTTCGGAGAATCAAGCGTGTCAGGATAGACTGCAGATGCGGCGGAGCGCCTGGGGTCTGTGAGTGCTATTCCCAGACTTTAACCCTTGCTTTGAGCTGGTCGATACCCTCACTCTCCCTCTCCCTCTCCTTTTATGGGTTCACAACTCATGTTCCGACTAGCTCTCGATGCTTCGAGCTGCCTTTGCAATCTCGGACTCCCTTGTGGCTGCGCCACGCCTGTGCGAGGTCCCAGCACATGCCAAGGTCCGAAATCTAGCGATCATACGCCCGACGAGGCAGGAGGCATGGCTCTAGGGGGAACAGCGTCACACCGGTCAATGTCGTCAGCAGATGTCGATGCCCCGTCGCAACAAGCTCTTCATGCGACGTCTGTAAGGTCTGGTGACCTCCAGTCCGCGCTACCTCCTGGGCTGCCGCCTCTTGGTGCTGCATCGCTTTGTATGGATTCGAATGTCGACGTGCCTCTGGGCGCCGTCGAGCAAATCCTAGGTGATCTGAGTACACTTCGATGTCTGGATCAGGATTCACCGCCGGTTGACCAACCTTTACCTGACTGGTCGTTTGCTGACTTGGACGCAACGTACCGTCTCACTTCAGCAATCACGGCTTCGCCCATCGACCCTACAAATGGGCCCACCTTCTACCCGCTATTCCACGATAATAGCGGGGGAGGAAGCTGTCAGTTGTGCTTGGGTTTGCGGACCTTGCAGACAGCGAGCAACCGTTTGCAAAGCACGCCGAACGCTGTCGGAAGCAATAACCTGTGAGTTCTCCGCAGCTGGCTCCTACTTTCCCTTGACTGATCGACCAGACGAATAGAGGACTCTTCCCACGACAACCTGATCCCGGCGTCTCTCTCAGCGCATCAGCCCGCCCATACAACCCAAGCCGGAAAGCCAATTGCCGCCGCAGCCGCTTCCCAGTTCGTGACGAGCCGATTGGACACTAACCCTGTCGCCTTTGAGCAAACCATGGATCACCAGCACTCCGCTCGACGAATTATGAGCTCGTCTGCATTCCCGGACATCGCACTTGCCGAGGCAGGCAGGCCAGCAAAGACGCACGTTGAGCTTGATGCACCGGAACAAGCGAGTTCGGACTTCAACGATCGAAACTTCCCCCCGTCGTCGTCGTCTTCCGTTGCAACGGTGTATGGATACACGCCCGGCACAGGCGTATCTGCTACGCATAGCAATTCTCCTCTCAACGTGTTCGAGACTTCACTGTGGCATCCGACGATGGCGTCCGCCGGCAACCTCAGTACCGAAGTCGAGTCACCGCGATCGCCCTGCGACCCAATATACTTTTCTGTGCCATCTAATGGCATAGACTATCCGAGTTCGGCAACAGCAGTCTTAGAGCCGTCAACGTCAACGGCCGAGGAAGCTTGCAGAGCCGCAGCGCGGAGCTTCATAGATGCTTTCTTGCGATGGGAAGCGACGCGCTGAACACACTGGACCGCTCTTTACCTTATCACGCTTGTGCGATAGGTTACTGGAGTCACGACGCAAGTGTTTCTTCATCCGCATGTCCAGCAATGAATCCCTTTGGCTGGTTCAGCGCTGTGGAGCTTATATCGTCTTTCAACCTCGAAGGAGGAGGCACCCGCTTCTCCGTAATTGTAGCTTACCTCATTTATGCATCGGCCTGCTCATGGGTCATATATGAGGTACGGGCAGAAGCAAAGCTTGTGTTCGTAGTCTGCTGCGTGTCCTCCTCCCATCCCACCCCCTCTTTTGCTTCATTGCTAATTCTAGCAAATGTCTACACTTCGAGATTGGAGATTTAACGAAGTCCAAGCCGTCACTAGACAGCTGCACGTGTAGGTCACTCTGGTGGCCAATACTTGAGGAATACACAGACCGACTCCATCGAATTCTTGACGTTGCCAAATGATGCTTGCCTTCCCGTGTGATAGACTAAGAATCCATAGTATGCAAATGCGAGAACAAGCTCACTTGTACATAAGAATCGTACGCCGCACTGGTTCATATCAGCTTGAATTTCAGGTTGTATTCCAATGATCTCGCTGCTGGTTCCTCGTGCGCAGTGATGTTTGAAGCATACTTTCAGCTTCCTCAATACTGTCTTCAAGGTCGTCCAATGAACTCTCAGATCAGCAGCCGTAGGCAGCGGAGGGTGCTGAGTGACTCATGGTGCTCCCTGGCATCTGATGACAGCAGATTCTGAGACTCCATTCGAGATAGACATAACATTGGTGCGGATATCACGACCATCTCCCATGCCCATCTTGCGGTTCCGCACGGGTTGTATGAAAGGCTCCGAGCCGGTTTCCACGGGACAGGCAATCAATCAGGGTGCTGTTGAGGGAGCGATTGATAAGGGTCGAGCGAAGAGACCATAGGAAGGCGTCCAGAGTGTGATTGTGCGCGCAGGATGCGTCTGAACGTAAAGCATACCCATTCGGGCTGGCCGGACGATTACGATTTCACCTCAATGAGATTGAGTCGGCAGGTACTGGCACTACCGTTGGGCTCTGAGCCTTTCTGTGAGATGTCCGATCGCAAGGGAGAAGACGACATTCATCCCGAGTTCATCAAGTTCGTCCAGAAGGGCTGTCGATTGCTGTGAAGGTATGTCTCCGGAGTCATACAGAAAGATCGAATTGGGATACCTTTGCGTGATCCAGTTCACTTTAAAAGCCAGACTAGAAAACAAATGATCGAGCGCTTTGACACCTCTCTTGCTTTTGCAGATTGACAGTGGCCGACAGAGATCAGGGAACAACCATTCTCGAATATTCTGTTCGCGAATGCCGTCCGCAAAGTCAGATTATGTGTAAATTTCCCCTAAGTCCATGCAGTATTAAGAACGTCCCGACACCGACATCTCTCTTCGAGTCTAGCTAACATGATATTTGGCGATCATGCCCATGTCAAGATGATTTAACACCTGGCAATGATGAACCCAATCTCCTGGGTTGTCAACCACCATGGTAAGCGATCTGGTCTGGGCGGGCAAAACGTTGATCTGATAAGAGCGATTAGCCAGTACAAGCTTGCGGAACTGATGTGACATACGATGTCAACCCTCTGGTTCGCCCAAAGCAAAGTGTTACCATGCCAATGAGGGGTATGAACGTTGAGTACATCCCCGAGTGCCTCCTTGAGGAAAAAAAAGGACATTCAGCAGCGATATCTGAATTTTTGAAATACAAACCACATGCCAACGAGCCTCATGCCCCACGGTCAAGTTGAGTCCAAACAGATTGCCGAACATTCGCCCGTTGATACTGTGCTTCAGGTTGCTCTCACGGAAACCTGGGTCCAGGCGATTGACTTGAAGTTGGCCTTCGGCGATATTTGTCTTGTTCAAAGTGTTCTCGTCGATATAATACGATCGATTCTCATCGAAAATGAGAAAGAGAGTCACCACTTCTTCCGTGAGATTGGAACCGGACGGAGCGGGTACGTCGATCGTATGCTTGTCGAGCTCGCCGGGTCTATACACGATTGTAGTTCCGACCAGACCGCTATAGATATCTTGCGTTCCAGCGGCGTCCGAGTGATATGTCCAGGCCAACGATGGAGGATCGAGTGGCCCTGGCCCGGCACGCGCTGTGGGAATCTTTAAGTGACAAGCACCCCACTATGAAGCCTGGTAATCGGCCCAAACTTACCCGGTACTTCCCAAGTGTACGTGAACATAGACCCAGGCATGACAGCATTGCCCCCATACTCCTGGCCGGAACTAACGCCTTCGCTCGATTTGGCGTACCGCAATCCATGGGGGTGCATGGTATGATTGTGGGAAGCCATGTTATTGAATACCACTATGACAATGTCGCCAACCTCGGCACGAATGATAGGACCAAGAAGGCCCAACCACTGAGCGTTGAACGACGTCAGCATCCCGACATACAATAAGGTAATAGGCGATGAAGCGCACCTCAGGACGGGGGGATTGCTGAGTGAAGGTGATATCGGTGTACTCGCGAAACATCGCCTTCTGGTAAACGTGGCCGATTCTCTGACCACTCTGGCTGGCTACAGCTGCGGCTTGAGGCGATTCCTTGATAGGTACCATATTGATCAGATCCATACCACTGTATTATCATGAGCGAGTCAGTTTCGCCTTGACCGATATTTACTAGAAGCTTACCTCGGCATGTAGTCCCAATCCTCTTCGACAACGGCAACAAAGTAAGTCCTGTTCTTCCCACTTCCCACATCCGTCCAGGCCATGGTGTTGGCAACGACCGTTAGGAGCGCAGAAATTAGCCCAACCACGGGTGAAACGATCATGCTGAGGGACTATACAAAGTTGAGAATTTGGCAGGACGAATCAGAGGTGAAGAGTCCAAGATGCATCCTCTAATATTTAGAGTAACCCTTCAGCTTCGAACAAGATGAGTGAGTTGTTGAACACGATGAGTAAGTTTTGGCGAGCTCCCTGAGCGGCTGACCGAACGATGAGTTAAGATCTTGCTTACGTAAGCGCTGTCTGTCTCGGCGTCCCGGCGTGGGCCCGGGAGTGGGCCCAGGAACAGACGGCAGACTAACCAGGAAGCATATACTCGATACTCAGCTTTGTTCACAAATAATCGCGTATACTGTCGACATAGCTTTCCCCTCACCATGATCGCTACTCGTATTCTCGCCCTCCTTCCTCTACTGTTTTCGGCTCCCCTGCTTGGAGCTCACAATCCTCTTGTCTGTTCGGTGCGTAAGACATCTTTGTATCCAAGCGGTTTCCGAATCTCAAGGTGTTTCGGCAGGGCGGACAGAGACCGTTTACAGTGTTCTCCGACGGGGCTGTGCCGAACATCACCGCTGGCGAAGTCTGGGGTTATATCGGAGACTTCCGCAACGTCACTTGGCAAGGCCTAGTCCTCGTCGTGCGTGGCTTCCCATCCACCATCTTGAGCCCAGCTGATTTCGCAGTCGACTAACGGACAATGTAATGTGGCGGGAAGCACGAGGAAATTCCTTGCGAACGGGGTGATCCCGTTCAACGATCGACTCGGTTTCAACATTGGCTCGTACGCACACCCGCAAAAAGGTCAGGTCGTCTTTGGTCAGGCGTTCACTGGGTTCGACTTGCCCGCGTTTGGCGGGGTCAATATCACTTCGGCAGAGGACTTATTATGCATCGTCCAGTACGAGGTACACAACTTGGCGTCGACCCCACGGTAGTCTCCTTCCGGTGAGATCGTTGACGATCGAGCAGCATCCGGGGGCTGAAAACTCCCAGCCTACGGGTTGTGCACTTTCATCGGGTCATAGACAAGCTCCACTACGTCAGGGCCTCAGGTAATCCAGCAGCTTCCTAAATGGGAAACGATATCCTTCCCCGGAGCTCTTAAGGCGGGGCTTCGAGGATCATTATTACTGACGTCTGGAAATTGCATTACGTGTATATTTGGGTCAAACACTAATCAGGCCATTTTCCCCTATGCTCATGCAAATCGGGCGATCGTGCCGTTGATGGCAGCTTGGTGCGCCGCCTGGAACAGATCACTCGCAATCGCAGTATCGTTCGTGCATCCTGACCGAAGCACAATTAGCTCGGCACACGGCCTGCTCCCTACGCACCGAGTAATTGCCAAGCGATATACGCGCCCCTCCCGTCGGCCTCAGTTGAGACCGTCATAGTAGCCGGCATGAGAATAGGACCCTACGAACCCATCTCCCGGCCGACCTGCGTGACGGGTTATCCGTGAGTCCCTTTTCGCTACGCAAACCCGCGCGGTCTTACCCCGCAATTCGCGTCGAGCGATTTCTTCCACGCCTAGGCCCATCCTGATGACGGAGTGGCACCCGCCAGCATTCTGTCTGAGCTCGTGAGTCGGACCTACCACAGGGCTCATGTCCGTGTGTTCTGAGGGCACTCGCTGATGCTCCCCATGAAAGATGTCCTCACCAATGATCATCACAGGACCCCAAAACAAACGAGCGCTATTGTCAACTCGCCCCCAGATCCGGCATCTTATCCTTCCTCGACCCTCCTTTCCCAACCACGAGATCCACGGTAATCTCCGCCTCCACTCTCTGCTTCCTCGCCCGTACGCGTGATTCGGTGATAGCTTGCTTGCACTCGCGGTGGAGGCAAGACCTGTGTTTGCGGTACGTCGGGGAAAGGCGGATGAAGAAGTGGACGATGTGGATGAGTGGGCCCTTGGGGAATCCGGTGCTCTGAAGTGGTCAATTCAGCTCGGACGCTTGGCGGCCAGGAGAAAGGAGGAGAGGGGGGGGGTGGGGGCTTACATTCAGGATATGAAGCCTGCGCATTGGTGAGGTCAGGCCGTGTTGACAGTGAAAACAGCTTCGTTGAGTGGGCCAACTGACACCGCTTCCCTCGACTCGATCTGCTCTTGGGCATACCGATTGCATCCCCAACTTGTGCCGAGCGTCATTGCACCTGATCAATCATCAGCTTCTTCGTGATTTTTCCAATACAGACGTGTGTCGCACACATAGAGTCCTAGACGAAGTGGAAAGGGCTCAGTTCGGCAAAGGCGGGAGTAGAAAGTGACCCACGATCACAGCGTTCTCCCATATCCAATGTAGTCTCGAACGCCTTGGCCCGAGCCCAATTGCCCTTGCACAACCCCCACAACAAGATGAGGTCCCTTATACTCTCCCTCAATCTTCTCCGCCGTCTTCTTCAAAAACCGACCCATCATGGCCGGACCCAAGACTCGTCGGTGCTGCTCCCATTTGATGCCAAAGGGAAGGACGACCATGCCGTTTGGCACGTCGGACGTCCGGCAAAGTCGTTGGAGATGATCACCGCGGTGGAGTACTCGCTGAGGCAGACCGAGTCTGGGCGAAGGAATAGACCGTCAGAGCGGGATCAAAAGAGATATCGAGGAGACCGACGTGTGACTGAAGATTCTCAGCTGGACATTCGGTCCGAGCTTCTTCACGAGCTCTTCGACGAACAGAGTCAGAGTCAAACCGCCAAGACGGGCGACCAAGGAAATCGCCGAGGATCGGGGATGGGTCGAGAAGAGCGGGGAATCCTTTGATCCCTCTAGGAGTAAGGAAGCTGGACACGGGATGGCAGAGTCGTTGCGGCATGCAGTTGGCTTGTGGACCGTATCGTCGCCCTCGCCCGTCAGTATTCGAATCGCAAGGGCATCATGCACCGGTCCGATGTGAGTACTCGTAGCCGACGAAAGTTTCCGATACGGGACCAAATCTCGTCTCTCGCGAGATGGGACCAAGGGTATGAATGCCCGATAGATCTTGATTGTGCATACTTGAGCATGAAAGCTGCATACTTGTTTTACAAATAACTCGTCCCCAGTCCTGCTGCTGGTTTTCGGTCGCCCACGGCATCCTCTTCTCTCGATTTGTGGGGGGTAATCATCGGTTTCTTTCGGCAGATCCTCGAGTGATAGCCATGCTTATGGGCAATGCGACGGACGGTCGATTTTGATACATTGACAATCTCACCGAAGACATCAGAATTGGCCTTCGGATCGCGTACAAGTGAACGAATGAGCCCTTGCTCTCCTTCAAGATCGAGTTTGGGAGGTCTTTCGGAGCGGGAGAGGTCATAGATGTGACCGTGCTGTTCATAATGCACAATGATGTCGTGGCATGTGGTTTACGGAACTTTGAGGTGTCAGGAGATCCAGCGTGGTCCCTTTGGGCTGTTGAGGGTGATACCGGTAAGCAATGAGGTTGTGGGCGTACACTTCACCATAATACAAAGTTTACTGCCCGAGACGAAATTTGGTCCCGTGATCGGAAACGATGGCCGCAGGGCCGGAAGTAGTGTTTCTTTGATCCCCGCTTTCGAACACGCGCCAGCCTTCCATCCTTGACGGATAGGTCATTGGGCCGCTATCCGAAGGCATCTTTACCGTGAACGTCAAATGTGCAAGGCGGTGTGCACCGCACGAAACAGCTTCGAGTGCGGGATTACCGGTCGGAAAGGCGGGTGAAGGTGATTCGGCGTACCGGCCTCAAAGGCGACCCTTTCTTCTGGCGGGATGCTTTACGTCGATCCCCTCGTTATCAAGCATAATTAACAATTCTTTGCTGATTGATAGCAACCTCAAGGATCTTGATCTGCTGTGTCTTGAAGATGTTCCTGCCTCACCTGGACTTGGTCCACGCCCTCGTCGGTCTCCTTTGCCACATCTCCAGCTATCGTCGCGGGCTTGCAGACTCGAGATGCGATGAGCACCGTGCAAACTGAATATGACTTTATCATCGTCGGTGGTGGCACAGCCGGTATGGTCCTCGCCAATCGACCGACCGAGTCGAGCAGCACAACCGTGCTGGTCATCGAGGACGGCTCCGCGCCAACCGTCATCAAGGGATACTCGGCACCCTCATCTCAGTACCAGGTGGCCGGTGAGAGAGACATAACCTGAGGATTCTTGGATGTGCGCTGACACCAGCACTTCAGGCTCACAGATCGACTGGGGATTCACCACCGTCCCACAGACCGCTCTCAACGGTAATCAGCTTCCGTATAACAGTGCGTCTTTCCCTTCGGCGTCTCGTGAGCTAACTACGGGTACTTTGCAGGGGGAAGATGCCTCGGCGGCAGCACGGTGTTAGGCTCGAAGTAAGAGCCTAACACCATGGAGCTCAGCAAAGAACGACCATGGTTGTTGGGGGTTGGATTGGATGTCTCGAAGGAGCTGGCGCTTTTTGCGATCACTAAAGAGTCTAGGTCGGCCAGAGCGAGGTGAAGAATAGATGTAACCAGTGTCAAGGTACTTATGAACTGTGCGGTGAACTGTTGTGGACGATATTTAGAGCCGATCAGCGATTTTTTGGATAGAAAGATCTGATAAGTGGAAGCCTATGACCTGCCCACGGCGACTGGGAGAGATTTCACTCATTTTGGGATGAGTTTTGATACTAGTCTATGCATGGCTTTTATGTGCATGCATTCCCAGCGTGCTTCGCAAGCTACCTGAAGGGTTTGCATGCAAAAATGATCAGTGCTCAGGCTAACTACATCGTACGAGAAGGGGGGTGTAAGAAAGGACATCTTCGCTGTGAGCTAGTAAGTGTTCCGGTACTTTTGGCACCGACGAGTACAGTTTCGGGTTGCTTGAAGGTCATTACCAGGTTGACTGCAAGATCGTCGCTTGACGCTGGATCGCTCAGAACTGCTGATCACTGTGGGGGATCACCGTGAGGAGTCAGGGAGGACAATAAAACGCGCACTTACCGCTCGAGCAGTTTCTGACACTTTGCAGTCCTTCGGCGCTATGTTAAAGACCCAAAGACCGACTAGGAGGTTCGATCCTACATGCCTGGCGGGAGAGCCAGGCAGCTGGCAACCTAGCGCCGAGGAGAAGGCGTATCATTCCCAACGATACGGGCCCGAGTGCAAGTAATTGATGGGCTTGGCCAGAGGAGGCGCTGGTCAGAGAGGAAAAGAACAACTAGGTCGTTGACATGCAATGCTGCTGTTTTCTAGCATCGCACTGCCTAGAGATGCAACGCCCAGAAAACACACTCGCTCATTTTGAATCTCTACTCTATGTGAGACATGGCTTGCCCGTATCCTGGCGAAAGCATCTCTCCCCCTTCCCCCTGGCCGAGTTTAGGGCGATCATGATGAGTACTGGAGGATTAGTAGCGAGGGAAACGGCGGATGAGATCGGGAAATGGAAGAAGGAGCTCGGAGAATGGACTTTCGAGAAAATGATGGGTCGGATTAGCTTGGAGTTGCTGAAATCGCG
>JAABUH010001659.1_pt1 | contig 23707 bp, 28 predicted proteins | sample 5559121 | NCBI WGS metagenome assembly JAABUH01 (sample SAMN10711871, study PRJNA513364) | rock metagenome | isolation source: Antarctica rocks | place: Antarctica: Victoria Land, Battleship Promontory nord | collected 2015-12-28
CCCTGGCCCGATCCTCCACCCACACTGCAGATCCACCGCCATGATTCCACTTGATGTTCTAATACCTACCCCTATCAGGAGGGGGAGGGGGGCCGGGGGGAGGGGGGGAAGCGTGCAGCCCAGACAGTCCTGTAGCGACGCAGGCCAACCAGCAGCCGAGCCACGTACTCAAAAAGACGTGTTGCCGCCCCGCTTCGTATGTAGTATGATCCTCTTATGCGCGTGCGCGCGTATTATGGAGTGATCCGTCGAGGAAAAAGTTCACGCAGAAATAGCATGGAAGCGGTTTCCAGGCTGGTACGTTGCTAGAGAAGCCTGAACAGAGGAGGAGATCGGCATGATCGTCCACTATCACTGGGGGCGAGGGGATCCCCAGCAGAGGAGGTTAGATTGGCGAAACTAACGCGACTCGGGTTTTTCAAAAGAACCTCTGCCGGCGCTGCGACCCTCGGCCTGCTGGCCGTACCCGGGTTGACAGCAGCTTCTGAGTCGCCGGAAGTCGTTGACACGTCCGAGATGACCCCGGAAATGATGGCCGAACCGCTGGTGGCTCATGTCCGCGATCTTGCCAGCGGTGAGATCGCCGTGATGTCCGGCGCCAGGGAAGTTATTATCCGCGACACGCAGATCGTCTCCCGCCTGTTGAAGGCCACTCGTTAAGCACTGATGCATTGCCGGCTGCAGACGTAGCCGAGCTTACAGGAGAATCATGTCAAGCCATCGAGAAGCTCCCGAAATTTCCAAAGATCCAACCGCCGACAATACCGACGTCTACGCCTTTGTCAGCCCGGATCGACCGGGATACGTCACCCTGATCGCCAACTATATCCCGCGCGAGCAGCCGGACGGCGGCCCGAACTTTTACGAGTTCAACGACGAAGTGCTCTACCAGATTTTCGTGCACAACTCCGGGAACCCAGCGCCCGACATCACCTACCAGTTCCGCTTCCGTACCCGGGTCCTGAACCCCAATACCTTCCTGTATAACACCGGACCGATCAGCAGCATCACCGATCCCCACTGGAATCGACCGCAGTCCTACTCAGTGACCAGGATCGACTCCAGCGGCTCGCACGTCCTGGCCAGCGGCGGAAACTCCAACCTGCAGTCGCTCCCATGCAACATCGGCCCGCGTTCCACCCCCAACTACACCAATCTGGTGGCGCAGGCGATTCACCAGCTGGACACGGGCGAGAAGGTGTTCGCCGGACAGCGACGCGAGGGCTTCTACGTCGACCTGGGCGCGGTTTTCGACCTCCTGGACCTGCGACCCTTCCAGAACCTCAACCGGTTTGTGACGCCCAACCCGGTCGACAACGCCCCTGCTGCTGGCGTGAACTCGACCGTCAACAACGACATCCATAGCATCGTCATTCAGGTGCCGATTTCGATGCTGACCCGCGACGGCTCTACGGTCAGCGGCTCCAGCGGCTCCATCTCGATCGCTCCTCCCCTCACCGTGGGCGATTCCAGGTCGGTTATCGGCGTCTGGGCCTCGGCGGACCGGCAGAGGATTACCATCCGTGGCTTGCAGGGCGCCTTCGGCACGCATTTGAATGCCGGGCCCTTCGTGCAGATATCGCGGCTGGCCAACCCCCTGTTCAATGAACTGCTGATTCAGATGGTGCGGAAAGACTTCTGGAACACCCAGATGCCGAGTAACGACGCGCAGTTCCTGAGTCGGGTGCAGTATCCCGAGGTAGCCAGTCTGCTGGTCTTGCTCTATCCAGCCGCGTTCCCCCATCTGGCCACCATCACCCCTCCCGAGGGGTCTCCTCCGAACGGATTCCCGCCGCGCGCCGACCTGCAGGCGATCCTGCTGTCCGGCCTTCCGCCGGGAATCATCCCTGGCTTCCAGAACTATACCGGCCCGAACCTGGCCACCGCCGATCTGATTCGCCTGAACATGGCGGTACCGGCGGTTTCGATGGCCAATGCCAACCCGTTCGGCCTCATCGGCGGCGACGCCGCCGGCTTCCCCAACGGGCGCCGGGTCTACGACGACACGACCACCATCGAGCTGCGCGCCATCGCCGGCCTCACCTACCCTCTGGTGGCCCCGAGTTACACGCCGGATGCGGCAGCCGGCAGGCTCGACAATGGGGGCACTACCGGGATCTACGATGTGGTACCGAACCCCAAGACACCTACTCCACAGGTGGACTTCAACATCCTCTACAACCACGACCAGTTCCCGTACCTGGGAACGCCTCTCAGTGGATACGACGTTCAATACGTCACGTCGACCAATTCGACCGGATAACCGCCGCGATCGTTTCTCGCCAGGCTGAGGGAGCTCGGTGGCCCAGTGCCACCGGGCTCCTTGCCTATTGGGGACCAGAGTGTAGAGTTGGAATCAATGCCTTGGCGCACAGGAGAGAACGATATGACTCAGGAGCATGATCGCACCCACACGCACGAGCACGAGCACGAGCACGAGCACGACCATGAGCATGACCACGGACACGAGCATGTGCCTCAACATGAACACGAGCACACGCACCAGCATGAGCATAGCTCCGACCAGCCGAAGGCGCACACCCATCCGCACACCTACGCCGACCGGCCTCACCCGGAGTTTGTGGTGCTCGACATCGGCGAGGATGTCGGCGCGCTGATTATCCACACCCGGCCCGAGCGGCACGCCCAGGAGATCCATATCAGTCCCAGGGGAGTCGCCAAGCGAGAGCATGTCGAGGTGCTCGAACGGAGCATCCAGGGCGAGCCCGCCTTCACCGCCGTCTTCCCCGAGCTTCGCCAGGGCGAGTACGACCTCTGGCCCGATCTCCACACCACCACCCCCGCCGGCCACGCCACGATTATCGGCGGCGAGATCACCACCCTAGACTGGCGGTAGTCCCCGCTCCGTGGAGTGCATGGTGGGCTCCTGTGCAGGTTATCGAGCTTCGTGCTCCCCTCGGGACGTGCCCCGGCTTCGCTTCCTGGGTGCGCCGTGTAATGTCTCTTAATATGCTGGACGAAATTCAGCAGCAACCTGGAGAGTCCTCACACGAGCGGTAGCCCGGTCCCTTGTGGCCGGGACCGGCCCGCAGGCCGGCATTGCACTCCTGCCAGGCCTACCCGCACGGCGCCTCGATTGGCGTCCCCGGGCCCCCAGTCTGGACCCGCGAGTGTGCGGGCAATGTCCAGTGTGAGGCACGGCCGGATCATGCGCAAGTACAACAGCTGATTCAGAATAGCGTGAACAGATGGCCGTGGGGGAGGAAGAGCTATCGGGCCCCCGGTCTGGCGGTTGGTCGTTGGCTTGGCGGTGTTCTTGAGGCGGGGGAGTGTGCTGGCCTGCGGGCCAGTCCCGGCCAACTCGTGCCCCGAATGTGGTGCAAGGGACCGGGCTACCGGGCGGTCGTGAACACTGTGCGTGTACGCGATAATATGGATGAATACACGCCGCTGCTACCGGTCGGGATCGATGGCGGCCGCGGGAATGCGCAACTCGACATGGGCCGCATTGGCAATGCCGCCGGTCCAGACTGGCGTATAGCTCGTGACTTGCAGGTGGTGGAGGGCTGTGGCCGAAAGGCTGCCCGTCGCCCGTGGCGCCACGTAGCAGCGCAGGGCGGTGCGCGTCAGCTCGGACATGGACATCTGGCGCTTGCCGGCCTCCTGCTTGAGGAGCCGAAACTCCTCACGCGGCAGACGAAGGGAAAAGACCGTCATCCCCGACGGGCGAGGCGTGATATCCTCAGCAGACTTCTCATCCCACTCGGCGGCATCGTCCAGGTGGGCATCATGGTAGGCGGCGTCGTGCTGCTCAGTGGTCATAGCTGCGTCGTTCGGCATCGTTGCTCCTCCTGCCCGTAATCGGGCGCCAGCGGCCAGAGAGCGCCGTGCGCGCGACCACGATCGTGATGGGAAGGTCGCCCCGACCAAGCCCGATGAGCTTGTAGTCACCGGAGCCAGCCTTCTTATTCCGCATCATGGTGATGCGGAATTCCAGCATGGCATCGACATCGACGGGATCAAGACCGTGCCGTTCCTGGTGCGCCACGTTGGCATCGTCCCACTCGAATTCAACAATATGCATAGCGGGCTGGTATCAGCTGTCTCACTTCTGTATTATAGAGGTATGACAGACGTAATACAACATATAGCCCCTAGGCCGGCCTCAACGCGGGAGACCCGGGTCGAGTACATGATGCTCTGCGATTCCGCGCAGACCAGCCAGGAGGGGAAGCTGTACGTCCTTGGCGGCGGGTGGTCCCAGATCTCCCGGATGGTCCCACCAGTGGGCGTTGAGGCGCAGCCACCCCCCACCCAGTTCGCCATCGCCGCCTCCTTCCTGGTCGATTGGAACGATGCCAACCGGCCCATCGGTATCCGGGTGACGATCGAGACCCAGGATGAGCGGCCGCCGTTGTACGAAGCGCAGGCGCAGATCACGGCTGGCCGGCCGCCAAACGCGATCCCCGGCGATCCCCTCCGGGTCCTCATCGCCCTCCCGATCCTCGTGCAGTTCCCCGACCAGGGCGCGTACTGCGTCCGGGCCCAGATGGAAGGGGTAACACAGGAGGTCGTGGTACGCTTCCAGGTCGCCAACACCCTCATGATGGCGCCACCGGGCGCGTCAGGACAGTAAGCAGACCGCGTGACCGGAAAGGACACACAACCTACTCAACGGTGACGTTGAGGCGAGTGACGTAGACCTCCCGGCGGAAACGGCCGGCGATCTCGGCGGGACGGCCCGTCAGGCGGTACTCCTACTTTGTATCTTCAGCCGTGCTCGAAGGAGGAAACGAGCGTCCGAGACGTTCCGCTCTTGATACACTACCTCATGATGTCCACGCCTCCGCCGCCCCAGGTTTGGCCCACACTCCGCGCACGCGACGCCCGAGCCCTGATCCGCTTCCTGGTCGACGCCTTCGGGTTCGAGGAGACAGTGGTGTATGGCGATGGTAACCGGGTCGATCACGCCCAGCTGTCCTGGCCTCTGGGTGGTGGAGTCATGCTTGGCTCAGCCCACGAACCAGGACCCGAGGATAACTGGCCGCTCGCGCCGGGCAGTTTCGGCGCCTACGTGGTGACCAATGATCCAGATGGAGTGTGTGCTCGAGCCAGAGCCGCGGGTGCGGACATCGTGCTCGACGTGCACGACACCGACTACGGATCTCGTGACTTCGCCGTGCGTGATCCCGAAGGCAACCGGTGGTCCTTTGGCACCTACCCGGGGGAGCCACGAACGGGCTGATTCGTCCTGCCCGATGCGGTCCGGGAATCGCAGACACATGATTCAACCTGCCGGCTCAACACCTCCCCTGTGACAAACCTCGCCATCCGGCGTCTCCACAGCCAGCGGCTCAGCGGTGAGCAGGGCGCGTCGGCAGTGGATGTGGTGCGCCGGCTGACCTGCGTGCAGTCGCAGGACTACACCGGCGCCAGGTGGGCGCTCGGCCAGCGCACCCGCGGCACGACCGAGGCCGGCATCGACCAAGTCTTCGATGAGGGCGCCATCCTCCGCACCCACATCCTGCGCCCGACGTGGCACTTCGTGCTCCCCGACGACATCCGCTGGCTACTCGAGTTGACGGGGCCAAGGGTCCGCGACAGCCTGGCATCCCGCTATCGACAGCTTGGAATCGACGACGGGCTGGTGGCACGCGCCGGCGCAGCCTTCCGAGCCGCGCTAAACGGCGGCGGGAACCTGACCCGTCCCCAGCTGGGCGCGGTACTCCAGGCCGCCGGCATCCTGCCCGACGGCCAGCGCCTACCCCATCTCCTGATGCGCGCCGAACTGGATGGGCTCATCACCAGCGGACCGAGGCACGGAAAGCACCACACCTATGCACTGCTGGAGGAACGCGCGCCCAACGCCCGTTCGCTGGACCGGGAGGAGGCGCTGGCTCAACTCGCGCGGCGGTATTTTCAGAGCCACGGCCCAGCCCAGCTGCAGGACTTCGTGTGGTGGTCCGGGCTGACCGCGACCGATGGGCGGACCGGCATCGCGCTCGCCGGCACAGCACTCGCCCATGAGATGGTGGACGGAAGGAACTACTGGTTCGACGCCGCGGCCAATCCCGCCCCTGATGTGACGTCGATGGCGCACCTCCTCCCCAACTTCGACGAGTACACCGTGGGCTACCGCGACCGGACGGCGGCCATCGACCCAGACCGTCCCTTCGATCCCGCGCTGTTCTCCTTCGGCAGCATCCTTTCCAACATCGTCACCGTCAGAGGGCGCGTGCGAGGCGCCTGGCGTCGGACGGCCGTTGGCAGCGGCGTGCGCATCGAACTCCGGCTACTCGACCGGCTGGAACCTGACGAGGCTATCGCCGTCGCGCGTGCCGGCGATCGAATGAGTCGCTTCCTCACCCAGCCGGTGGAGCTCACAGGACTCCAATCGTAGCGCCGTAGGGGCATCCCGCTGTCCAACAGATCCCGTATCGGCGATACGATCTCCTTCGGTCCGGCCCCGTGGTCGCTCTCACGGTGTCTCCTATCTGTCCCCCCAGAATCCACGGACCTCCTGCCGCGCTGCCTGTAGCACCGCTGCTTCGTGCCTGCATGCAGTCTCACGCTCGTCCCACAGGCGCTGTACTTCGGCACGATTGGCGGCAGGAGAGTCGAGCCACGACCAGAACCCACCGGAAAAGTCGCTCTCCACGACCAGTAGCCGCCTGCTGGAGACGAGTTTTCCAGCGTGCTCGGCCACTATTCCCTCCCCTCCGCACGTGCAGCTTCGATCCGGCGTTGCGCGTCGTCCGGCCGGAGATCCCACCAACGGTCGTCGCCCGTATCCACGATGAGATAGCGTCCCTGGAAGTGCCGGCGAAGGAGATCCAGGGCGTCGTCCCCCTCCACGTTCAGCAGCTCACCGGACATGGGAGACAGGTGGCCCCACGGGATGCCGACGCCGGGAATGCCGGCGGCGTCAGCTTCACGCCCGATGGGCGAGACGCTGAGGTCATCCATGTCATCGGTGCATAGGGGAAAGCTCCACTCGTTCTCCTCTTCATAGTCGAGGTCGTATATCTCAGGGTCGAACCTGGCATACGGACGGTACGCTTCGCGGGCCTGCTCACCCGTCAGATCGCCGCGCTGCATGGCGTCGCTAATTGTGCGCAGCATGATTGCATCTTCATTCACAAAGCCCTGGTACTCCCCGTGGAACTTCATGCATCCCATCACGAATGGAGGTTGGACTTCCGCGACCTCGCCCGTTGGCGTTCGATAAGAAGCCTGCGCCTCCTTGATCCTTCCCAACAGCTCCTCGTCTCCCCACGCTTCCGTGTTCCAGTCCGGTGCGTCGGTGACGCCACCGTAGACATCCAGCAGGTGCGGGTTCGGCGCCGGACGTTCGCCGTGACCGAGGCCGGCTGCCAGGTCGAAGTCCTCGCCAGATCCCAGCGTCTCAAAGATGCGTTCCACCCGTTCGGCCAGCGCCCGCGCATCGGCATCCGTCACCTCGCCTTCGAAGTCGGGCCGCGCCTCGCGTCCCATTCCCAATGCCACCAGGCGATCGATCTGTTTTCTGGTGAGAGCTGGTAACGGCGAGCCGGGACTCGCCCGATTCGTCACGGTCAGATGCGTGCTCGACCCCTCGTCAAAGCCCCAGACTCGAACCCAGTGCTCCTGCTGACCGAGGTCGGCAAACTGGACGACGCTGTGGTCGTCCTTCATACTCGCCGTCAGTGCATCGACCATCAACGCGACGCGCTCCGCTCGATCCATCGTTCAACCACCTCCGTATCGTTCGTGGCGTACGCTCAGTGTCGCCCAGTTGTCTCTTCCTTCGCCAATGCGGAAGTGCGACACTGAATTCCCCCACCGTGTCAATATTTTGTCAGATATCAGGAGCGGGGGGGGGGGGGTAGAAGGGATCCCGAAATGATCATCAATGAGCGAGGACGTGCCACGTCAAACGAGCAACGGATCGCAGAGCATGACTGACCGGCCCGCGGATAGCCTCGACGAGCGCTACCGGTACCTGTACATCTGCTCGACCTGCTACGGGCTGTACGAAACGGGCCGTCCCGATGGAGAGGAGCAGCGGTGCGCGTGCCACCCGGATAAAGGGCCACGCTGGCCCTCCTACGACTTCAACCAGCGGGCGATGCTCTGCCGGTGTTGTGGCCTGAACCTACTACCCAGCGGTAGTCGCTGGGCGCCCTTCTTCTGCCGCGAATGCCAGCTGCTGGCCATGGGCGTGTCGGTATGGAACCGACGCCTGATCTTCCCGATCGGACGCCATTCGCTGATGCACACCTGGGTCCCGACCACGCCCCCGGCCTCGCTGGGCGACGGCGGGAACAATGGCGATACGCTGGTGGAAGGCCTGCACGGGGCGCTGCAGGGGATCGCGGGCGGCGCCGACGGCTTGCGGCTCTGGTATACGACCATCATGCCCCGCAATCTGCGGCGATTGGGCCTAAAGGGAGATGTGTCGCTGCGGGAGTATATGGAAGCAGTCGCCACCGAAGCACCGGCCCTGAGCACTCGCCTGGAGGCGTTCGACGGCCTATGCCGCCTCTTCCAACCCGATCCGCTCCAGGCTCCTCGTAATAACTGACGGAAGCTGGCGATGACTTTATAGGTGCTGTGGTCCAGCTTGAACCGTCCATCATTGTGCCCTTTGCGCTCTAGATTCCGTTGACATATCGTGTCGGACACTTCTATGATAAGGGCTGAAACGGAGGTGTGGCATGGCATTGTTGGATCTACAGCCACGTATCGCGGAACTTGAGAAGGACCTCGGTATTTCACGAGAAATCCTTGCGCAGGCGCTCGACGTAAATCCCCGCACGGTCACTCGCTGGCACGATGAAGGCCGGCTTCCCGGCGGTGAAAATCGGAAGCGCTTCAATCAAATGTGGGACCTTCGCGAGACGCTCTGTGCCATGTTCCCAAACCGAGAGGTAATCCATGGGTGGATGCATTCCCCGAGTATGTACCTCGGGGGCCTCACACCGACTGATGCGCTCAAGGCTGGTCGCATCGATCGCGTGCGCGCGGACCTTGATGGAATTGCCGGGGGCATCTATCTCTAGCCGTTCGTGACCCCTCGGCTCGATCAAGACCTTCATGACGCTGTTGCGGCACTCCCCCTTCACCGCTGGGAAGGTCATGTATGGCGAACGCATTGGAGCCAGCTTGCGGCGACCGATTGGAATCCATCCCTTCGGAGTACAGGACGTTACCATCGCGCAGGCGACCGCTTTTCAGAGGGACCGACGTGGCCGGCACTCTATACCTCACTCGCGCCACAGATAGCGGTGTGGGAGATGGTGCGTAGGAGTGTTGCCCGCGACATCAGCTATTTAGCAAACCAGCAGTTGACCGAACTAGAGATCGCCGTATCTTCGGTATTGGACTTTCGTACCCCTGCTGCGTTAGGCCTGACTACCGAAGATTTGACCGGGCCAAGCTCCGAGATCCCCTGGTTGCTTGCACAGGCCGCAGTTGGGCGGGGTGCGGGCGGAATTCTCGTCCCTTCCGCTGCATTGCAGGGCAACAATCTTGTGCTCTTCCCGTCGAACCTGCCGAGCGTCCTCCCTGTTCGCATCGTCCGCAGTGAAGCTATGCCTCTTGACCTTCCAGTGAGTCAAAAGTAATGATCCAATGACCAGCAGTGCTCCCTTAAATACAGGGAAAATCGGTCAATGGCGAACCCCAGCGAACCCCTTTCACATGATCATCGACTCAATCGGCGCCACCAGAGTTTCACTGGCGCCCATCTCCCGCAAGCGCTCGATTACGTCCCAGAACATGCCCGCCCGGACCGCCGCGTGAACCGCGACCCAGTTGGGGGATCAGCTCAATCTGTCGGGCAATGTCTCGCAGCAGCACCTCGAGTACAGAGGTCACGCCGCAGCCCGGTATGGATCCAGAGGCGAGCCAGCCGGTGATACGGAATCCGAGTTTCATCTGAGAAGCTCTTGATCTCAGCCAACAGCGCGGGCGTCATCTTGAGATTGAGCTGCGTCTGCCCTGGCGCGCCGAGGTCCGCTCCTTCCTCGCCAGCCGTGGGAATCCGCCGCTTGCGCACGCCATCCGCGATGAACGATCGAGCCAGACCATGGTAGGGAAGCGCCTTCCGTTGAGCTGCCTCCTTCAGGGCGGTGACCAGCTCCGCCGGGACACGCAGGGTTACCTGCGCGCTCTTTGGCTGGCTAACGACCAGCGGAGGAGCAGACGGCAGGCTGTCCCAAGCATCGCCCCAGTCGCGGTCCAGGATTTCTTGCACGCGATTCTCGTCGGTCATCGCATCTGCCTCCGATAGGCGCCGCGTTCCTTCTGAGTCATCTCACGCCCGCTATACACTCGCACCACTCCACTCGCTTTCTGCTGGTACACCCTTTCTGCTCGGCCATATGTAAGAGCGTTCGCCCGCCGTCGGTGACGCCGAGGAGGAGGTAGGCGTCATCTGCAGCCTTGCGAATCGTGTGCGGATTCGCGAAGCATTGTTCCGCCTCAAACGCTGAAACGTTGTGACGCATGAGAAGTTTTTCTTCATTTCCGTCATCCCACTCGAAGGTCGGTTGCGGCCAGGAGCCTCGACCGTTATCCGCCACGCGCCGCGCCTACTGGCCATAAGGCTGGGGAAGCGTGTGGAGCATGTCTGGCGCGTTGTGTCTATACACAAAGTATGATAGCTGCGAGATATACAAACGTGCAATGCACCGCTAGAATGCCTGATGCGTCGTCCGTGGCTTCGATCGCTCTCACCATCCCTCGCCGGCTCGGGCCGGACGTTCACAGCACCATCACGCCGACCACAATCGAGTTGATGGCGCAAGGGAATAAACGCGCCCATTATGGCTGCTGCACAATGACAGTGATTCCAGAGCGGAGAGAGGAAGAGCAGTGCCAACCTACGAAGGGCGCCTGGAGCTAACCTGGACCAACAAGTCCCTACGCCTCCTGGCCCATGAGGACGGCTCCTATGAGTGGGTCTTGCCCTCCGACTATCGCGTGGCCGAGGTCCGCCTGCTACACGACGCCGGCGCTGTCGGGGAGGTGCATACCCAGCCCGACCGGGCCAGGGACAACCTCCTGATCCGCGGCGACGCCCTCAACGCCCTCACCAGCCTGATCGAGCTACCAGAGTTTGCGCGCGAGTACCTGGGCAAGGTGAAGCTCGCCTACCTCGACCCACCCTTCGACACCCAGCAGTCCTTCCTGCACTACGACGACGCCCTGGAGCACTCCATCTGGCTGACGATAATGCGCGACCGGCTGGTGAGTATTAAGACGCTGTTGTCGCCTGAGGGATCGGTGTGGGTGCACTGCGATGATAGCGAGCAGGCGTACCTGAAGGTGATGATGGATGAGGTTTTCGGGCGCGCTAACTTCATCGCGGCAGTGCTCTGGCAGAAGGTCTACATGCCGAAGAACTCAGCTCGGCACTTCTCCGCGGACCATGACTACATCCTCGACTACGCATTGGACGCAGATGTGTGGCGGCCGAACGCGATGGAGCGGACGGCCGCTATGGACGCACGCTACACGAATCCGGACAACGACCCGCGAGGCCCATGGAAGCCGGGAGACCTGTTGGCGAGAAACTATTACAACGTCGGACGCTATCCGATCACGACGCCGTCGGGACGCGTCATCGCGGGTCCACCCGCCGGACGCTATTGGGTAGTGTCAAGAGAGAAGTTGGCCGAGATGGACGCAGATCACCGTATCTGGTGGGGACCTGGTGGAAACGGAGTGCCGGCAGTCAAGGGCTTCCTCTCGGAAGTGCGAGGACGCGTTCCTCAGACCCTCTGGTTCTATAAGGAAGTCGGTCACACGCAGGACGCGAATCGTGAAGTGCTCGCGTTCTGCCCTCCGGGGGAAGAACCGTTCGCCACCCCCAAGCCCGAGCGCCTGCTCCACTGCGTGATGGAGATCGGCAGCAACCCGGGCGACATTGTACTCGACTGTTTTCTCGGGTCCGGTACGACTGCCGCGGTTGCGCGCAAGATGAATCGGCGCTGGATCAGCGTCGAAGTGAATCGCGAGACGGTGGAAAGGATTGTCCGACCCCGCCTGACGCGTGTCGTCGAGGGCAGGAATGAGGGGGGAGTTACAGAGCTGGCAGCGTGGACTGGCGGCGGCGGCTTCCGCGTCCTCCACGTCGCCCCCTCCATGTTCGAAACCATAGACGGCCAGGTCTACCTCAGCGAATGGGCTACCAACGGCAAGCTCTCCGAAGTCACTGCCGCCCAACTTCACTACGACTACCAGTACGACCCGCCCTTCTGCGGTCGTCGTGGTCGCTCTCGCCTGGCCGTCATCGATGGTCTGGTCAACGAGGCCGTGGTGCGCCTGGTGGCGAAGGCCCTGGCCCAAGACCAGCGGCTGGTCATCTGCGGCACCACCATCGACCCGGCGGCCCGCGACGTGCTGCGGGGGCTGCGCCCCGGCTCCAGCGTCCGCAAGATTCCGCACTCCATCCTGCAGGAATACCGGCAGTCCGTCCGCTGGGTGCAGCCGGCGCTCCTGGACAGCAGTGCAAACGGCGCCGCCACGCCGGATGCCCAGGCGGTCCAGGCATGACCGTCGCCGATCCGGCCACCGAACCCTTCGACCTGGATCGCATCGAGGCCATCGCCGCCCGGCTCGACCTGCGCGAGCCAAATAAGGACGCGCTGGCCAGCATCGTCTTCGAGACCGCGCAGCACTACCAGATCGACCGCGCGCCACCCCCCTTCGAGGCCATGGTCGACGTCGCCACCGGCGTGGGCAAGACCTATGTCCTGGCCGGCGCCATCGAGTATTTCGCGCTGGAGGGGGTACGGAACTTCGCGGTGATCGCGCCCGGCCGGACCATCCTCCACAAAACCGTGGCCAACTTCACCCCCGGCCACCCCAAGAGCCTCCTGGGCGGCATGGAGGTGCGGCCGGTGGTCATCACCAGCGACAACTTTGCCACGCCGGCCATGCGGGCCACCATGGACGACCCGCAGCAGGTCAAGCTCTTCATCTTCACCGTCCAGGCTTTGCTCAAACCGGAGTCGAAGCTGGGCCGCAAGACCCACAAGTTCCAGGAGGGGCTGGGCGAGGCCCTCTACGCCCACCTCCAGGGACTCGACGACCTCGTGGTCTTCGCCGACGAGCACCACACCTACTACGGCCCGGCCTTCTCGGCTGCCATCCGCAACCTGCGTCCCCGCGTCCTGATCGGTCTCACCGCCACGCCGGACAAAAAAACGCCCCCGAACCAGATCATCTTCCGCTACCCGCTGGCCGCCGCCATCGCCGACCGGCTGGTCAAGACCCCGGTCCTGGTCGGCCGCAATGACGACCGCATGGACCCGGCCACCAAGCTTCTCGACGGTGTGCGCCTGCTGGAGCTGAAGGAGCGGGCCATCGCGCAGTGGTGCCAGGAGACTGGCGCCGAGCCGGTGGCGCCGATGATGCTAGTGATCGCCCCGGACATCAACGAGGCCAACGAAATCGAGGGCATCGTCCGCGATCCGTCGTTTGTCGGCGGCCGCTACGCGGACGCGGTGCCCTCTCTGCCAACAATCCTTGAGACACCTCTCTTCCTTTTATTACGGAACATGAGGGCGTACCAAGGAGCACACGATGACAACGGAGATCCAGCCAACGCGGCCGAGTTCTGGCGAGCCAGGGCCGCCCGACCCTGAGGTGGTGGTGCGTGCCAAGCGCCGCAGCTTCACCGCTGAGTACCGCTTGAAGATCCTGAGCAAGGCGGATGCATGCACGAAGCGCGGCCAGATCGGTGCGCTGTTGCGCCGCGAAGGTTTATACCGCCAGGGCGATCCCCAAGAGCGCTGAGACGTTTGTTTGAACGTCGATCACCATGTGCGCCGCGGCCAGTTCCCTTGTGAGCTTGGCGTTCTCGTGGCGGAGCTTCGCAGCCTCGGCCTCGGTGGAATGTGCCGGCGGGGCCGTACTCGGCCCCGTCACGCGAGGAGCAAACACCAGAGGCCACAAGGCATGGCTCCCCGACACATAGGCGCTGCGGCGGCGAAGATGCCGGTGGCCGAACTGCTGCGATCAGAGTGAGCGACTGACTGTAGGGAACCAGGACCACGGCTCAGGAGCCGTGGCGCCCCTACGTAGCTGATCGCGATCCGACCCCGGGCAATACGACTATAATCGAAGATCATGGTGAATTCAGGGCCGTATACCGAAATGGAGCACGTGGCCCGGCCACTGCTCGAGCTCATGCAACGGATAAGCGGCCTGGAGACGACGTTCATCACCCGTATCGACTGGACTGCCCAACGCCAGGAGGTGGTGCTGGCGCTCAACACCAGCGACGAGCTAGAGGTCGCCGAGAGGTCCGAGCTTGACTGGACGGACTCGATGTGCCGATGGGCTTTCCTGAGCGGGAAGGAACAGAGCAGCGACGTCCCCGGCGATTTTCCCGGTAGCCTGGGTGCGGATCGCCTTGGCATGCAGACCTTCTTTGCGGTGCCCATCCTCAGCGACGACGAAAAGGTCATGGGCACAGCCTGCGGGGCGAGCCGGGATGTCGTTCCATTGAGCGATGAGACCTTGGCCCTTATGCGGCTTGTCTGCAAGTCGCTCTCCCACCAGATGCAGACCGAGGTTGCCGCGCGTGCGATGGAGGTGCTCGCCTTAACAGATGGCCTGACGGGGCTAGCTAACCAGCGCGGCTTCACAAGTCGGTTCGAGGAAGAACTGGCGCGCTCGGGACGCCACGACTACCCGATCGCGGTGCTGCGCCTGGACGTAGACCGCTTCAAGGACGTCAACGACACCCACGGACACGAGGCTGGCGACCGCGTGCTCAAATCGCTCAGTGCAACCATGCGGAGAGTCTCGCGCATCGAGGACGTGGCGGCGCGGCCAGGTGGCGATGAGTTCATCCTCGTGGTCCCCTACGCCGACGCTGCGGCGGCGCAGTTAGTGGCGGCTCGGATCCGGGCGGAGCTGGCGGAGGCAATGCTCGACCTCGAGGGTGGCCGCACCGTCAGCATCGGGATTGCCAGCAGCGCAGAAACCCCGCGGCGCGAGTTGATGGCAGCAGCGGACCGAGCGCTTTACCAGGCGAAGAAATCAGGAGGAGACAGCAGTCACGTATGGCAGGGAGGAGCGGCCAGGACCGTCTGAAGCGACAGCGGGCTGGAGGTTGTCGAGATGCCGCGTGGGTGGCCTGGACTCACCTGCAAACCGGCGGACCTCGGAGCTTCACACGCCCGAATCCGTGCACTACGGCCGCGCAGCAGCGATCCGCGGCCAGCGCGCCGTCGTCTTGACCGCCGCCTATGCTGCCCCCCGAACGCTTTGTTCGCATCACACCACAACCGCCATTGCTACCAACAGCGGCTTGGATCAACCCGCCAGTGAAGGAGACCGTCACGAGTCACTAATTTTCGCGACGAGTTGTCTCAAAGAGGTTGACAGGCTCCGGTGCTCACGGTCCACTCCAAGGCGCCCGACGAGGCGCTCGCCCAGCTCGACCGCTTGGAGGACCCGGGCAGTCCCTACCGCATCGTCATCTCGGTAGGGATGCTCAAAGAGGGCTGGGATGTGAAGAACGTCTACGTCATCGCCTCCATGCGGGCCTCGGTCTCGGAGATCCTCACCGAGCAGACCCTGGGCCGTGGCCTGCGGCTCCCCTTCGGTCGCTACACCGGTGTGGAGATTCTGGACACGCTGGAGGTGCTGGGACACGAACGATACGAGGACCTGCTGAAGAAGGCCGGCGTGCTCAACCAGCAGTTCATCGACCGCCGCACCCGTGCCGTGCTGCGCCACAACGCCGCCGGGCAGTTGGTCCCGGTTCAGGAGACCACGGCGGTGCAGGTACCCCTCGCACCCGTCGAAAATCTTACGCCGGCCACCTCGACGGCTGAGACGCCACCCTACGCCGGTCTGACCGTCATCCAGAGCATCGAGGACCACACCACCCGTGCCGAGCAGCAGCTCCTGCAGCTCCAGGTCGAGCTGCCGCCACGGCCGGATCTCCCCACGCTGCGCATCCCGCTGCTGAAGATGACGCAGGTGACGAACGAGTTTTCGCTGGCCGACATCAACGATCTCGACCCCTTCCGGAAGCTCGGGGAGAGCATCGCCGCCGATCCAGCCGGCGCCCTGCGACGGGTGACGCTGGGGGCTCGCATCATCCAGGGAGCGGACGGCCTGCGTCGGACCGAGCTGGTGACCACCGAAGGGCTGGATCGCGTGGTCTCACCGGCCTCGCTCTTCCCGCGGGAGGAGGCCCGGCTCCGGCTCCTGGAGCGCGCGCTGTCGGCTCCGATGGCGCCGGCTCGCGCCAACCAGCGCTATGCGGCGGGCGAGATCGTCGATGCCTTTCTTCGTGGCCTCGGACCAACGGCGGAGGCGATTCTCAGAGGACGCGCCGGACATCACCCTCTGGGCACGGCTCCAGATCGGCGACCTACCCATCCTCTGGACCGGCGCCAGGGAGTACAACCCCGACTTCATCGCGGTGGACACCCAGCACACCCACTGGCTGATCGAGGTCAAGATGGACAAGGAGATGACCAGCGCCGAGGTCCAGGGCAAACGGGAGGCCGCCCGCCGCTGGGCCAACCATGTGAGTGGCGATGAGATCGTTGGTGCCTGCTGGCGCTACCTGCTCATCTCAGAGAGCGACGTGAAGACCGCAAGAGGGTCATGGGAGGCACTGGAAGGGCTGGGAGGGGCCTAAGTGATGAACCTATCTCGCGAACAGCGATGGATGCTCGCCAACCAATACCGGATTCTGGAGCGGCTGTATCCCGACGAAGCCGAGTACTACGCCCAGGCGCGCGAGGTGCTGGAGAGGGGCTACGAGCTGAACTACGACTGGATCGCCCCGCACATCTTGGAGCGGACCATGTCTGAGGTCGAGTGCAAAGAAGTTCTCGATATCCTCGACATGTTCTCAGCTCTGGAGCGGTCTTACCGTCAGATGGCGGAGAAGCCGGCCGGCGTCGAGGAGCACGACGTCCAGTTCCATGGATTCGACGGAAACCACGAGACCGACCAGCTCGGCTATGCGTCGTTTCTCATCGAGAAAGAGGGTAAGTGGCAGGAGTTGGCCGATCATGGTGACCACCTGAACAGCCACGCGCCGTTCCTTGATTGGTACCGACGCATGCTCCGAGTCTGGCAGGAACTGCCAACGAAGCAGAGGTTCGAATTGTCCGCCGACGAGATCCGGCGGATCGTTGCTGCTCGCCCCTACCCGAAGGGTTGAGCGCGGCAGGGGGCGGCGCTAGTCTGACGGGAGGAGCATGAACGCGTCGGCATGACGTGGCCGCACGACCGTGAAGTGGCGCCGGTCGAGCGTGGCGATCTCGTTGGTGCCCAGCCGTTCCGCGATGGCAACGACGGAGGCGTCCACGGCGCCGAGGGGAAGGTCCGCGTACGTGGTCACGAGCTCGGCCATACGGTCGAGATCGTCAAGGGCAATGTGGGCCAGTGTCAGCGTCCCGTCCCGAAAGGACTGGAGGAAGGCCGCCGCGGCGGCCGTTCCCAGCTCGCGTTCGATCATGTAGCACACCTCTGTGAGGACGGTAGCCGGAACGACAAGCGGTCGGGAAGCTTCACCGAGCGCGGCAACGCACCGCGCGTGGTCCCGGTCGCCGGCATCCGCAATGGCGACGAGTAGGCCGGTGTCGACGATGATCACGAAGCGCCGAAATCAGCGCGAAGGATGTCCTCGGAGGCGGCACCGAGATCAGGGCGACCGCTATGCCCGGTCGCGGCGAACCGTGGCGGCCAGGAGGGCGGTGAGACCTCGCCGAGCGCCTGACTTTGGAGGAACTCCAAGACCGCGACGGCCTGGCTCTCGGTCAACCGCTGCACTTCGAGGAGGAGCCGCTCTTTAGTGGTCATCATGCTTCAGTGTAGCGACCGCCTCCTCCAGAGCTCGGCGCCGCCCGTCAAGAGCCAGAGTCCAGGAGCGCGTTCAAAGACGCGATCGTTGCTGACCAAGGGGATCTCGTAGTGCGCTGCCGTGGCGGCAATCCACAGATCGTTCGTGTGGACTTTCTGGGCGAGAGCGTGTCCTTGCCGGAGACACCCCCGACGAAGATCGGCGCATGTTCGCGCGAGTTGATCGTCGCAGGGCGCAATCACGGCGCGGGCGATCCGCTGCTCGAGCTGCTGGAGTCGCGCCTCGCCCCAGTCAGCTTTGCGCGCCCCAAAGTACACCTCCGTGACGGTCTGGACGGCAATCACCAACTGACGACCGACGAGCAGGGAAGCATACCGTTGAGCGAGTGGCATACTGCGAGATGTCAGCCCGGCGCCAAAGATGCCGGTGTCAACCACGACCGGGCCGTCGCCACCGACCGAGTTCACTCCTCAATAGCATCGAGGAAGGCGCGTGTCTCCTCGGGTGTCAGGTCATCGAGAGCGAGGTCCTCCATCGATGCCAGCGGCTTCACGCCGCGCACCATCTCCGCCAGGGAGGTCTCTTTGAAGAACCAGGCGTTGATCTCAGGGATGAACGGATCGTGTGGCTGTGCTACTTCGGCCATAAAGAACCTCCTCAGCGAACCTGAAAGACCGTCGCTCGGGCACGCTGCAGCGATCGATCATCCCCACCAGTCTAACTCTTGGTAATTTGGAGTCATCGGGTGCGGGCGTGGTCCATGCCTGGAACACCAGGTGCTTGGGGGCATCGAATTCGCGCGTGATCAGGATCTGCGCAACACTATCCTCACCGCGACAATACGACTGAGGAAGTGACCTCAAACCTATGGCACAGATGAAACAGCACCAAGCAGATGATGCAGCTCAGGACCTACCAGCGGCACTTGCCCTCTACCAACAGTGTGGTCGTGAATGGCGTGGGCATCGTTCAATCGCGATGTCCAACTCCGGGCGGAGGGAGTGGAGAAGATGGAGGCGACCCCAGCGACAGAGACCGCAGATGCCGTCGCGCGAGCGACGTGGCATCACGGTTCCTCCTCGAAGAGGGAGCGAGGGAGACCGGACTGTCGGATGATCGCCCGGAGGGTGCCGATTCTCAGCTCGCTGTGATCAGGAACTGGGACCGTCCGCGTCGAGAAAGAGGTCCGCTGTTGCATGACGATGTGGCTACCATGCCGGCGAACTTCCTCGAACCCGTGCGCCGCAAGGATGCGGCAGACCGCGCGACCAGAAAGGACGCGCAACCTACCCAACAGCTATGTCGAGCTGGGTGATGTAGACCTCCCGGTGGAAACGGTCGGTGATCTCGGCGGGGCTGGCCACCTCGAAGAAGAGACCGAGAGCCTCCTCAAGGTTAGCGCGCGCCTCCGCGATGCTGTCGCCCTGGCTGGCAATGTCCAACTCCGGGCAGAGAGCGACGTAGCCGTCACCCTCGCGTTCAATGACCGCCGTCACCCGCTCTGTATGTTGCATGGTTGCCTCCTGTGCTGATTATCGGGCTTTCACCTCCACGAAGCGTCCCCCGATCTACTGCGCCAGAACACGGATGTGGCCACTCTCGGAGCCCGATGCCATCGGGGTAACGACGATCTGCACGTCGTGGCCAAGCACCGTGAGGAAGCGGAGGAGGCGTCCGATGGAGAAGCCGGTCAGCCTCCCGCACCTCAAAGCAGACACCTTTGGTTGATTAATGCCAAGGACCGTAGCCGCCTCCCTCTGCGTCAGCCCCCGCCCCTCGATAAGACTGTTGATCCGAACCGCCACGTCAGCCTTGATGTCGGCCTCATCGGGGTTTGTCACTCCAAGGTCGGCAAACACGTTGCCGGAACTGACCGTGCAGTCGATGTCACCGATCATGATTCTCCTCCTCGCGATGCCTGACGCTGGTCGTGAATGGCGTGGGCCTCGTTCAATTGCCATGTCCAACTCCGGACAGGGCGCGAAGTAGCCGTCGCCCTGCCGCTCAATGTCCACTCTGTGCATACGTGGGCAGCGGCCGTTTCACTAATTCCCGGGCGAGTTCCGCTACGAATAGACTGCTATAGGCAATAACTGAAGGGCTGGACCCCGTACAATCAGCTCGGGGACGTTTAAATTCAGGAATCGGTTCTGGGTCATGTAGTCATGGGCTGCTCGGGTAGCTCTCGGCGTCAAGTACCGGAATATACTCCGACGAAGCAACTGAATTTCGTCCTCCGGGTGCTCGAACACGCTCGTTACCTTGCCCAGAACCGCGTATTTACCACCCAACATCAGCGGCGCCCCCTCCACCGGCAAGTACTTCCGGGATACGGTCAACACCGCTCGAAGAGCATTGTCAGGGCTGTGCAACAGGAAATCGATGACAGGCCTGGAGTCAGCCTGTGCCCGAAACCGTTCACTAGCTCACCGCACGTGCCTCAAGGAAGAACAGCGGTGGAAGTTCCCAATCGAGTCGCCAGGTGATGGAGATCGGCCGATCACCAGCGTGGCGAACATACCGAGCGGGTCCGAGATACAGAAAGTCGCGCTGATCTGCCACGTCGCGGGCGAAGAGGAGCACGCGGCTACCACGCTCAGCATGATTAATGTAACGCTGCCCGGTGGGGGAACCAATTGAGGTCGTGGACTGCGACTCCCAGTGAAATTCTCTGGACGAAATCGCGTAGTCGTGATACATGGTGGTCACCGAGAACGTCTTCTCCGACTTCCGCAGCGTGACAAAGAAAACATCCGCCTTGGCGTCCTTGGCCCACACCACGCCCTCCCGCATCGTCGGTGGTCGTTCCGGGGTTCCCACCCCGAGCGCCGCAAGCACTTCGTCGCGGGTGTAGTGGGCGTGCACTGCGAGAGGCTCCAGTGCAAACCTGTCCTCCATCACGAGCGCTGTGGTCTGGGCCGCCAACGCGTCGAGGACCTCGGCCAGCTCGAAGCGGATTGCTTCGTGGCCCCATAGCCGCGCCAGCGAGGTCCGGAGCGAAACGTGCTCCGCGTTTCTGCCCCACAGGTCGAGGTGGAGCATGTTAAGCAGAGACACATCGCGCGGGGAGAGAGCGTTCTCCAACGGCGGTGTGTCAGCTCGCAACCACCCAACGTATTTGCCGAGGCGTTCCTCGTCGTCAATGTGAAGCATCCGACCAACCGCGGCCACCATAGACCGATCCCCGTCGACCGCTGGGAGAGCCGCGAGTCCAGCGTCGCGACGAAGGTTCATCCAGCCGGCTCGGGTACTGCGGTAAATCTCCTCCAATGAACGCTCGGTGGAGTGGAGGAAGTCCACAAGTGTGATATCGCCAAGCTCGCGCAGCTCGCGAACGAGAAGGTCGTGGCGGGTGCGGATGCTCGCCTTGAGATTCTCGAGTACGATTCCGGTAGCGACGCGATCCAGATGCACGTAGCATCCAGACGGAAGATATGGGAAGCCTTGCTCGACAGCGTCAGGCAGTTTCCGCCCTGGGATTCCAGTCAACGCCTGGAAGCGTGCATCAAACTTGAATTCACGGCGCTGCTGACCGATAAAATCCAGGACTGTCAACCCGGACTTGCCCGCGGCCAGCCGCAGACCTCGTCCCAGTTGTTGCAGAAACACAGTGGCGCTCTCCGTCGGGCGGAGGAGGAGCACAGTATCGACCTCAGGAATGTCCACGCCCTCATTGAATACGTCGACCGTGAAGATCGCATTTAACTCGCGATTCCGGAGCGCCCAAATAATCTGGGACCGGGTTGCGGGATCCGTAGCGCCGATCACGGCACGTGATGGGATTCCCGCCTGGTTAAAGCTCCGAGCCATGTATTCCGCATGTTCGATGCTGACACAAAAACCGAGAGCCCGCATAGCCATCGGGTCAGATATAAGGTCGCGCACGGCCCGTACAATCTTGCCCGTCCTGAAATCATTGGCCGTGTACAGCGCGCTTAGCGCTGCGGTATCATATCCCGTCCGTTTCCACTGGAGTTGGCTGAGATCGACCTCATCAGCAATCCCGAAGTACTGGAAAGGACACAACAGCCCTTGATCAAGCGCGTCCCACAAGCGGAGCTCGACCGCGATTTTCCCACCAAACCACTGAAGGATATCCTTGGTATCCGCCCGCTCCGGTGTCGCCGTCAGACCCAGTAGGAGGCGAGGCTTCAGGTATTCGAGGATGCGGCGGTAGGTCGGTGCCTCTGCATGGTGGAACTCATCGATGATGACCACGTCATAGGCGTCCGGCTGGATGGACCCAAGTCCAACGTGCGCCAACGATTGGACCGATGCGAAAACGTGGCGACCTTCAAGTGGTCGATTGCCGCCCACCAGCAACTCCCCAAAGGCCCCGTTGCGAAGGACATGACGGAAGAGGCGCCGGCTCTGCTCCAGAATCTCCTGCCGGTGAGCAACGAAGAGGAGCGAGGCACCTCGCCAACTCTCGGCGATTCGCTTGTAGTCGAGGGCGGCAACAACAGTCTTACCAGTTCCGGTCGCGGCGACGATCAGATTGCACCAGCGATCATGCCGCTCTCGCTCCACGCGTAGGGCATCGAGCATGGCGCGCTGGTACTCGAAGGGGACAATATCGAACGGTGTAAAGTCGATTGTCTTGTCAGATCGCTCCCGTTTGACCGCGGCAACGAACTCGTCGTGCTGATAGGGCACGAAGTGGTCATCCGACCAATAAGTTTCAAAAGCCGCGCGGAAGCGTTCGAGGAGGACGGCCGAGTGCACCTGGGAGAGCCTCACGTTCCATTCCAACCCCTCGTGCAGGGCGGAGTGGGTCAGGTTCGAGGAACCGATGTAGGCCGTGCTGAAGCCACTCTCGCGTTCAAACAGCCATGCCTTAGCATGGAGGCGAGTCATGCGGGTGTCGTAGGAGACCTTGACCTCGGCACCGATTCGAATGAGTTCATCCAGCGATCGGGGATCAGTGATGCCGGTGTAGGTAGTAGTAATAACGCGCACCGGAACGCCTCGTCGGCGGACCAACTTTAGCTCGTCGAGGACAATACGGATTCCACTCCACACGATGAAGGCGCAAAGTAGGTCGACCCGATCCGCACTGAGAAGCTCAGTGCGAAGCTCTGTAGCAAGGCCGGGCTCATGTGGCGCATTGACAAACAACGCGTCCTCGCTGAGAGGTGTCTCGGGTCGCGGGAAGGCCATCGACTGAGACAAGCCGCCAGCGGGTGGCCGTATAGCTGTTAGTAACTCAGCGGGAGAGGGGACGCGGTCGCCAGGGACGACGGCGCCAGTTGGCACAGAGGTGGCGATTTCATCAAGGAGCCGATTGCACAGCGCTACCCGTTCAGCTAACTCATGTCCCGGAGCCCGAAGTGCCCGGTCCAGTGCGTGAGCTACGTGTCGCGTCAGTACCTGGTAAGCGTCCTCCGCAAGGACGCCGTACTCCGACCGGTCCACGGGCAGTTGTCGTCGCAAGGTATCTGTCAGCAGCTGCTCGTAGAGGCCAGGGGGAAGCGGGGTGTCGCCGCTCATGCAGGACCGAAGTCCTTGTAGTCTGGATACGGCTTGAGGCCGTGAATCATGTAGCGCTCCCGTTTCCCAACTGCTTATCGTGCACCTGTCTGACCAGCCCAAGTGCATACGGCAACTCGTCGACTGAGGACATGCCTTTGTCGACGTAGACTATTGAGCCGGCACAATGTCCTCGGACTTCATCGTCTCGACCGGTGCGAAGCGCATCGCCCGCGATCGCCGAGATGTAGCTCACAATCCAACTCGGGTTCACCTCGGCCACCACGCGCCGCCCTCCACTGTCAATTTCATCCAGGGTCTCCTATCGGTAGTTTGTTGACGGCGGTTATGAAGATTCATAGAGGTGGATGCCCCGTCCTTGCCAGAGCCACTCAAGCAACTGCTGCAACGCCGGTGGTGGGGGCTGCGTGGACCACGCTCTCCAGTAGC
>JAABUH010001660.1_pt1 | contig 23707 bp, 24 predicted proteins | sample 5559121 | NCBI WGS metagenome assembly JAABUH01 (sample SAMN10711871, study PRJNA513364) | rock metagenome | isolation source: Antarctica rocks | place: Antarctica: Victoria Land, Battleship Promontory nord | collected 2015-12-28
TCGAGCGCCGTGTCATAGTCCACGGTCTTGAATGTTCTACTCATGCTCACCAGTCTATCAGCACAGACGGGGCGGAGAGCTCGTTTCTCTCCGACAAACTGCTAGTCTGTGGTAAAGGCGCTATTGGAGGACCTGAGCATGGCAAACCCACTACAGACTCTGATCGCGGAGCGCGAGGCCGAGGCTGAAGCTAGGGGCGAGGCGCGGGGTGAGGCGCGGGGCGAGCGTCTGGCGCTACGCAAGGTGTTACAAGCGCGCTTCGGACCCCTGCCGGACCCCGTGGAGCGGCGCATCGCGGCTGCAGACGCGCGGGAGTTGGAGGTTCTGCTCGACTCTGCCGCTGTCGTCGAGAGCGTCGACGACCTGTAAAGCGCATGGCTACGTTTTCGGCTATCGAGGTGCGCGACCTGCGTAAGACTTACGTGATCCCCGAGCGCGAGGCAGGGCTGCGCGCCTCCGTGCGCAGCCTGGTGCGCCGCCGCTCCAGGGAGGTCAGGGCGGTCGACGGCGTCGCCTTCGACATCGCGCCGGGCGAGGTGGTCGGCTTCCTGGGTCCCAACGGCGCCGGCAAGACGACCACGCTCAAGATGCTCTCGGGGCTGCTGTACCCGACGGAGGGCGAGGCGCGCGTGCTTGGTCACCGGCCCGAGCGGCGCGAGAAGGCGTTCCTGCGCCAGATCACGCTCGTGATGGGCAATCGTAACCAGCTGCAGTGGGACATCCCGGCGCTGGACTCGTTCGAGCTGAACCGGGCCATCTATCGCATCCCCGAGGCCCAATTCAAGCGCGCGCGCGACGAGTACATCGAGCTGCTGGACCTGGGGGACCTGGTGCGCAAGCCGGTGCGCAACCTGTCCCTGGGCGAGCGCATGAAGATGGAGATCGTGGCCGCGCTGCTGCACCAGCCGCGCGTGCTGTTCCTGGACGAGCCGACCATTGGGCTCGACGTGGCGATGCAGCGCCGTATCCGCACGTTCATCGCGGAGTACAATCGCCGCAACGCGGCGACCGTGCTGCTGACCAGCCACTACATGGCCGACGTGGAGGCGCTCTGCCGCCGCGTCATCGTGATCCACCACGGCCAGATCCTGTTCGATGGCTCCCTGAGCGCGTTGGTCGGCCAGTTCGCGGCCTACAAGACGATCGGCGTCACCCTCGACGACACAGGGGTCGACCTGAGCGCGTACGGCGAGGTGACCGCCCGCGAGGACGGGCGCGTGCTGCTGCGCGTGCCCAAGGCCGACACGTCGCGCATCACGGCGCGCCTGCTGGCCGACCTGCCGGTGCTGGACCTGACCGTGGAGGAGCCGCCGATCGAGGACGTCATCGAGCGCGTCTTCGCCCAGGGGCGGCCGGTATGAGGGCGCCCCTCAACTCATCCCCGCCCTCGTCCCCGGCGCCGCGCGAGCCGGGCCGTTCGTCCCCCGATGGGCGGTTCGGCGTGGGCGACTATCTCCGTTTCTACCTCGTGACCATGAAGATGGCGGTGATCGCGCAGTTCCAGTACCGCGCGTCGAACTACTTCTACATGGTCGGCATGATCGCCGAGCCGGTCATCTACCTCGTGGTGTGGTCCAGCATCGCGCGAACGCACGGCGGCAGCGTGGGCGGCTACACGGCGGGCGGGTTCGCGGCCTACTACATCGTGTGGACGCTGGTGCGCAACATGAACATCGTGTTTACCCCGTACGGCTGGGAGTACCGCATCCAGCACGGCGAGTTCTCGGCGTCGCTGCTGCGTCCGGTCCACCCGATACACTACGACCTGGCCTATTTCGCGGGCTGGAAGGTGGTCGTGATCGTCTTGTGGCTGCCGCTGGCCGCGCTGCTCTCGCTAGCCTTCCACCCGGCGCTGCGCCCGACCCTCCTGGACGTGGCCGTGTTCGCCGTGGCGATCTGGGGCGCTTATCTGATACGGTCCGTGCTCCTGTGGGTGCTGGGCCTGGTTACCTTCTGGACGACGCGGGTCAGTGCGGTCTTCGAACTGTACTTCGCGGCCGAGTTGGTGCTCTCCGGCCGGCTGGTACCGCTCTCCCTGCTGCCCCCGTGGGCGCGCGGGGTGGCCGCCGTCCTGCCGTTCCAGTGGACGTTCGGCTTCCCGATCGAAGCTCTCGTCGGCCGGCTCCCCGCGCGGCAGTTGCTGTTCGGGCTGGCGATGCAGGCCTTGTGGGTGGCCATCGGCGGCGCCCTGGTCGCCCTGTTGTGGCGCGCCAGCGTGCGCAAGTATTCGGCCGTCGGGACATGACCACGGTCGTTGGCCTGCGACGTCAGTCTCAGGCAATGGGGATGTCCTCATGAATGCGCTGCGACTCGTCTGGATCTACTTCCGCGTCGGCGCGATGAACGAGTTGCAGTATCGTGTCAACTTCTTCGTGCAGCTCTTGCAGTCGCTCGTGGCGCTGGGGACGGGCCTGATCGGCCTGTGGCTGATCTTCAGCCACACGGCCACGCTCGACGGCTGGACGCCGGCCGAACTGCTGGCCTTGATGGGGGTACACATCCTGATGGGCGGGGTGATCGCCACGGCCATCCAGCCGAACATGGAGCGGCTGATGGGCGACATCCAGCAGGGCACGCTGGACTACGCGCTCACCAAGCCCGAGGACGCCCAACTGATGGTGAGTGTGCGCGAGATCCGCATCTGGCAGACCGTGGACATCGCGACGGGCTTGGCCGTCGTGGTGTTCGCGGCGCTGCGCCTGCAGACGCGTATCGGGGCCGGGCAGGCGCTGGCCTTCCTGCTCGTCCTGCTGCTGGGCGGGCTGATGATCTACAGCTTTTTCCTGATGCTGACTACCGTGGCCTTCTGGGTCGTGCGCGTCGACGAGATGGTCAACCTGTTCCAGGGCGTCTACGCGGCAGGCCGCTATCCGGTGGGCATCTATCCGGGCTGGCTGCGCGCCGGCCTGACCTTCCTGGTCCCCGTCGCGTTCGCCGTGACGGTCCCGGCCGAGGCGCTGACGGGGCGGCTGACGGCGCCGACGCTGCTGGGAGCGGTGGCCCTGACCGCGACGCTGCTGGCGCTGGCCCGGCTGGTCTGGCGGCTGGGCCTGCAGCGCTACTCCGGCGCATCGGCATGACCTCATTTATTCCTGGTGGCGTTGAATGGGCGCATTGCCGCCCATCTACCGGGCGCAGCTCGAGACGACCGTGATCATGCGGTCACCTACTTCGTCGATTGGTCTTTAACGGCAGCGTCGACGGCCTTAGCCAGGGTTTGATAGGAAGGTTCAGCGAAGCCATTGTTGGAGTAGCGGACCACACCGTTCTTATCCAGGATGTAGATGCTGGGATAGCCACTCACGCCGTACTGATTGACCGTCGTGAAGTCGGGGTCAATCAGGATTGGATGCTGAACGGCAAACGTGCTTTTGAACCACGAGATGTCGTCTTTAGTCACCGGATTAGTCGACCCTGTGGCTTCGTGAGTTTTATCGTAAGGGCTAGCTAGGATCGAGAGCGATTGTAGTCTCTTCGAGGCGTAGGACTTATCCAACTGGTTGAGGATCGGCGCCTCATGCTGGCAGTGCGGGCACCACACGGCGAAGTACTCGAGCAGCACGGGGCGCCCGCGCAGGGCGGAGAGCTTGTATCGCTTGCCATCGACCGTGGCGAGATTGAAGTCAGGCGCGGCCTTTCCGACGGCCAGCGGAGCGCTCGGGTTAAGTTTAGTATCGTTGGCGGTCAGGCCGGCGGCCGAACTGTTGGACCCATGCAGGGCAAAGGCCCCGATGATGATGGCCACGACGACGACAGCCGTGACCACGCCGATAATGATGCCGAGGCGACGGCGCCTGGCCGCTTGCTCCTGCGCCGCGCGCTGCCGCGCTCGCCGGCCCGTCGCGCGGGCGCGCTCCTCGCGCGCCGTTTCGGCCGTGAATGTGCCCGCGACTGTCGCACGATCGACGGCGCCGGCGCCGTTCGCGCGGGCGCGTCCGTTTGCTCCGTTTGCCCCGGGTTGTGTCCTACCTTGGCCCTGGTTGTGGCCCTTCTTCTGTCTTTCTCGCTGTGCCATGTTATTCTCTTCCCCTCTGCGCGGACGCCGCCCCACGCATACGCGCCCCGGTTCGGGCGGCCGGCGCGACCGGAACTGGCATAACAGTCTCATCGTCGTCGTCATAAGATTCATCGTCAAGCGGGGCCGCCGGCCTGAACAGCAGCCCCTCGACGCTAAGCGTGTAGCGGTCGCCCCAGTAGATGGCGGCGGCTAGTAGGATAAATGCGAGGTCGCGCACGACGTCGAACGGGGTGATCGTCGCGCCGCCGGCAAGCCACTGCACGGGGGCCAGAGAGCCGATACCCGAGTCGCCGAAACAGCCGCAGCTATGCCCCGTGTTGCCGCGCGCCAAGCTGATGGCGATGGCGCCGGTGAAAAGAACGAGCAGGGCCACGGTCACGATCGCCGTGGGGCGCAGGAAGAGCCCCACGGTTAGGTAGAGGGCGATCAGCGCCTCGAGCCAGGGCAGCGCCGTGGCGAAGGGTGTGATTAGATCACGGGGGAACAACTGGTACGCCGCGACGCTGTCGCGGAACGCGCCAGGCGCCGTGATTTTCGTGATGGCCGAGAGGGCGAAGACGAGCCCCAGCAGGAGGCGGGACACGAGGGTCAACGGCGTGCGCGCCCGCGTCCACGCCGTGACCAGGCTGTTCGGGCTACCCCTATTCAAGTCGCTCACCGTCCTCGTCCTCTCTGCCGTTATGCCGTGGTAGGCCTTGCACCATGGACGCCCTGTATGTATGCAATATACGCGCTGGAGTAGACAGCCGCGTCGCGCTACGCTCCACGCACTGTGACCGCGACCTGGTCGAAGGGGTACCAGCGCCGGGTACCGGGGTCGTAGGCGTCGACCTCGACGCGCCACTGGCCCGCATGGGCGAAGGCGTGGCGGATCGTCCAGCCATAGGAAACTGTGTTGTAGGCCGCGCGGCTCGTGCCGTCGGTGATGCCCCAGCGCCAGGGGCGGCGCAACGCGGCCGGGACGAGCGCGCGGGCGATTTGCCGGCGGTCTTCCGTCAGCGCGACCGTATGCCGGGGCGCGTAGACGCGAGGGAAGACGAAGGGCGCCCACACCGCGAGCTGCGCTGCGGTAGCGGGCTGTTGCGGGTTCATGCGCGCAAGCACGCCATCAGCTGAGGCCGAGGGCCGTTGATCGACGGTGCAGGCGCGCGCGACGGAAGTACCACCTGCGACGGAGATCGCGAGCAGCGCGATAGCGGCGGCGTTGTATAGTGGACGGCGCATGGTGTCGTGTCTCCTATGCCCTCTGCAGTGTTGCGTGTGTCCCAGTACAGGTGATCCCGGGAGGGTTACGAGGCGAGCAGCGCGCGCACGGTCGATGCAACCTGCGGCGCCTGGAACGGCGCTTCGTCGTAGGCGCGGAGATGCCCCTGCTTGTCGAGCACGACCAATGCCGCGTCGTGCGTGAGCCCCTGCCCGTTGTTCTTGAAGATGGGCGAAGGCTCCAGGACGCTGAACCCATAGGCTTTCCATACGGGCTGCAGCAGCGGCCTGGGAGCCGTGAGATAGTGCCAATCGAGTCCTTGCCAGCCCGACTTTATGGCGAAGCTCAACGTCGCCGCCGGTGAGTCGTTCTCGGGGTCGGCGCTGATGACCACGATGCTGAAGCGCGAACCGTCCTTGCCGAGTCGCCGTCGTACATCCGCCAGCGTGCGCCCCGCGAGTGGGCATTGCTCGGTACACAGCGAACTAAGGGTTGTCAGGGCGACAACTTTACCCCGCAAGCTGTCGAGAGAAGCGAGAGAGCCATGTTGGTCGCGCAGGGCGAACGGGTGCATGGAATAGGGCGGCGATAAGAGCACACCACCGGACGCAGCGGATGGGGCGGACGAAGGGCGCCCAACGGCGCCGCACGTATCGCAGCGCAAGGCGCCGGCCTGCGCCAGCCCCGCGCGGAGCGACTCGTCGGTGAGTATGCTGTCGACTTCGCCACGGATGTAGCCGCGCGCGTCGATAAACAGGCTAACAGGATAATGGCCGACGTTGTAGCGCCAGAATGTGCCGGTTTTCCCGTCCAGAACCATGGGATAGCTCAGGCGACCATCGGCCGCGAACTGCTGGACGGTCGCGGCGTTATCGCTGGACTCGGCTACGCCAAGTACGACGACACCCCTTTTGCTGTAAGTATCGACGGCCTTGCGGAGCATTGGACGCTCCAGTTGGCAGGGTTCGCAGCCGGTCCAGAAGAAGTTGAGCAGGACGGGGTGGCCGCGCAGGGCGCGCAACGAGAGGAGGCCGTGGCCGCCGGAGACGACGGGCAGGGTGAAGTCGGGCGCGAGCGGCGCGCCGTAGGCGGGGGTAGCCGGACGCAGCAGCAGGACGAGGCCCAGCGCGCCGGCCAGCAGCGCGGCGAGGGGACCCGCCAAGCGGCGCGGGGGTAAGGACTGCCCCCGCCCAAACCGGTCCACGACCGGCCGCACCCAACGGGACGTCCCCACCCACGCGCTGCTCCCCATAATTCAATGCCCTCGATGCTATGCCTGTGACTTTGCCTGTATCTGCGCTCTTACTTCGAGTATAGCAACAGGGAGAATTAGGGATGGGGCGGGGTCGACCTCCAGGCAGGGTCTGTGCCTTGTCGGGGGGCCGAGCCCGTCCGGCCGCACGCGTCGTGGATGGCGGGGGTCTGGGGGGAGGCATCTCCCCAGGTTCCCCCGGAGGTGCGCTGGGCTGTCGGACCCGCGGCTAGGGTCCGGGAGACCAGTTAGCCAGGGGCGGAGGGGGCGAGGGAGACCAGTTAGCCAGGGGCGGAGGGGGCGAGAGAAGGGGGCCGGCGACTTTTCATAGACCTGGACCTCCAGGGCCGCGCCAATCGTGTTTTGATCCAAACGACGCGGCGCGACGTATTACTAGCAGGACCGATCGAGGCGCCCCGCCTCTCCGCCAACGATCGGGCCGGTGTGTGAGCGATAGATGTCCGGCCGGTGTCTGGAGCTTCAACATGAGAGTGGCGGGCCTGCCCTGCGCGGCTTTTGCGCGGGGTGGTCAACTAAGGAGTTGTAAGGTACTATGAGCCCACTGTACGAGACACAGGAAGAAGTCCGGGAAGCAATTTTTAGCGCGTTCGACCAGGCGACCGGCCGCGGCGATTTCTTGCGCAAGGTCGTCGGCGCGGGCGCCGGCGTGGCCGCGCTCGGTGTCGGTGGCGCCCTGCTCGGCGGCGCCCATGCCGACGCCGCGTCGCTCGGCCGCAGCGCCGGTACGACCAAGGCGGGCCTTCCACAGAGCGACCTCGACATCTTGAACTACGCCCTGACGCTCGAGCACATCGAGGCCACGTTCTATCGCAACGTGGCGCGCAGCGACGCGCCGACGGGCCAGATCCTGCACTACGTGCACATCATCGCCGCGCACGAGAAGGCGCACGTGGACGCCCTCACGGCGGCCATCATGCAGAACGGTGGCATGCCGGTCAAGGAGGCGAAGTACAAGTTCCCCAAAATCAGCCTGCCGTTCGGCATCACCGTCGAGAACCTCGGCGTGAGCGCCTACCTCGGCGCCCTCCCGCTGATCAAGACGGCGGCGCTCGTGCCGGTGGCGGCCTCGATCGTCACCGTCGAGGCGCGCCACGCCTCCGCGTGGGCCACCCTCAACTACGGCAAGATGCCGCTCGGGGAGGACTTCACGGTGGGCGCGTTCGACAAGCCGGCAGACAAGACGACCGTCGTCAACGCCGTCACACCCTACTTCGTGAAGTAACTACCGTTTCCCCATCCAGGTCGCCAAAGGCCGGGCCGGCGCTGCATGCAGCGCTGGCCCGGCCTTTTCGCGTGGCCCGATGCGTCTTTCGATCCAAAACAGGACCCGGGACGTGCTACATGGCAGGCCCCGGCGGAGAGCCGGCGACAGATGGGGCGCTCGGCGAGGCAGGATATCCACCGGACGCGCCGGACGCGCCGGCCGTGTGCCTCTGAACACACGGCCGGCGCTTTTTTCTAGGATGGCAAACCCGCTTTTTTTGTACGCCTTACACTAGGTTATGGCCGACACCACCGCCTTCCTCTATCACGAGCGCTACGACGGGCGCGGCTTTTCGCCGCTGAGCGACTCGTGGCGGCGCTACCGCATGGCGCTCGATCTCTTCGCTGAGCTGGGGCTGTTCGATCGGGTGCGGCGCGTCCGCCCCGCGGAGGCGACCGAGGCGGAATTGAAGACCGCGCACTCGCCCGCCTTCGTGCGCTCGGTGCGCGAGCGCGTGGCCCTGGGCGAGGGGCGCTTCGACCGCTCGACTCCGATCTACCCCGGCCTCTACGAGCGCGCGCTCGCCGCCGTCGGGGCGACGCTGACCGGCGCGCGCATGATCGGTCGCGGTGAGACTCTGCACGCCTTCAATCCGGGCGGTGGGCTGCACCACGCGGCCCGCGAGCGCGCCTCGGGCTTCTGCATCTTCAACGACGTCGTCGTGGCCGTGCGCGCCCTCCAGCGGGAGTTCGGCGTGCGGCGCATCGCCGTCGTCGACGTCGACGGCCACCACGGCGACGGCACACAGGAGGAGCTCTACCGCGAGCCCGTCCTCTATGTTTCGCTGCACCGCTACGACGGCCGTTTCTACCCCGCGACCGGGGCGGTCGGGGAGTTGGGCGAGGGTCCCGGGTACGGCTACACCGCCAATGTCCCGCTGCCCCGCCGCTGCGGGGACGGCCCCTACCTCTATGCCTTGCGTACCCTCGTCGCGCCGCTGCTGCGCGCCTATCGCCCCGAGTTCATCGTCCTGCAGTACGGCGTCGACGGCCACTATCAGGACCCCATGGTGCGGCTGGCCCTCACCACCATGGCCTATAGGGAGATCGCGCGCCTGCTGCACGATCTCGCCCACGAACTGTGCGGCGGCCGCCTGCTGGTGACGGGCGGGGGCGGCTACAAGCCCGAGGCGGCGGTGCGCTGCTGGGCCATCCTCCTAGCCACGCTCGCCGGGGACAACCCCGCGCCGGATCACCCGACGTACGGCCGCCTCTTCGATAGAGAGCCGGCTCCGGAGGACCCGACGGCGCTGGACGAGGTGCGCCCGGCTGTGACGTTCCTGCGCGAGCGCCTGCTCGGCCTCGGGGCGGCGCCGTAGGCCGATGCCCCTCCAGCGGTCCTGGCCAGCATGGTAAGCTATGTCGATGAGAACAGACGTATGTCGCTGAAATATGCTTTACTAGCCGGCCTAGCGCTCGAGCCGCGCTCCGGGTACGACCTGGCGCACTGGTTCGGTGAGACCGCCAGCTACTACTGGTCGGCCACGCACAGCAGCATCTACCCGGCGCTGGCCATGCTCGAGCGCGAACAACTCGTCACGCATACGGTCGTGCCGAGCGCGCAAGGGCCCGCGCGCAAGGTCTACACCCTGACCCTGCGCGGCCACGACGCGCTGCTGGCGTGGCTGGACACGCCCGCGGCCCCGCCGACCGTGCGCGACGAGGAGGCGCTCAAGGCGCTCTGCTACGGGCTGCTCCCCCCCGCGCAGGCGCGCGCGCAGCTCGAGGCCACGCGCGAGCGCCACGCCGCCAACCTCGCGCACTACAAGGAAGCGGCCCGTCGCCTGGACGGGGGCGAGAAGGGCGACGGCGACGGCGACGGCGACGGCGAGCGATGGTCCGTGGCGCGGCTGGGGCTGTCGCTCACGCTGCGGCGCGGTATCGACATCGAGAAGGGCTACATCGCCTGGTGCGACGAGGCCGTCGACCTGCTCACGGCTGCCGCCGAGGTCCCGCGACGCGCCGAGGAGCAGCACCGCAAGGGCAAAGATAAGGATAGGGACAAGCACGGCAAGAAGAAGCGCCGCGACAAACGATAAAGACGATGCTTAGTCTGGACCTGCCAGGCGCAGCGTGTCTTGTAGGTAGCGTGCATAGGCATTGTGGTCTATCCGCAGCAGGACAGCGGTGGTATCCGGGAGCGGCCTCTGCCAGAGCCAAGGGGACGCGCAGCAGAAGTTAGGCAGGGTACGCGACTGGTAGACGCCATCCTGGTCGGTTGAAACAGGCTGATAATGCCCCGCCGCGTCCAATTGGTAGAAGTCGGCGCGCTCCTCTTGTGAGTCGAGCAGCCAGTACTCGGGCACGCCGACGATGTCGCCTCAGAGTTTACGTCGTCGTTTGGTCCGTTCCGTCAACGGCAGGAAGGCGGCGGAGCGCCACATGATATACTCATCGTAGTGCCGTGTGGTTCAAGCAGGAGGGGAGATGGCGACGACGGTCATGAACGTCCGCCTGGATAGCGAGACGAAAGAGGCGCTCGATGTGCTGGCGCGCGAGATGGATCGACCGCGCGCTCACCTGGCGGCGCGCGCCATCGCGGAGTACGTGCGGCGGAACGCCTGGCAGATCGCTGCCATCAAGGAGGGGATGCGCCAACTGGACGCCGGACAGTCCCACGACTTCGATGAGGTGATGGGGGAGTTGGACACGATCATCGCCGAGGGAGAGGCGAGGGGTGAGGGTTAGGCTCTCGCCGCGCGCGCGTCACGACCTGCAAGAACTGGCGCGTCACATCGCCCGCGATAGCCCACGCAACGCCCGCCTGGTCCGCGATCGTATCGGGAAAGCCGTCGAACAGCTGCGCCTCCACCCTGAGAGCGGACGTCCCGGCCGTGTGGACGGCACGCGCGAGCTGGTTATCCCGCACACCGCGCACATCGCCGCCTACCGAGTCACCGACCGCACACTCGAAATCATCGTCCTGATCCACGAAGCCCAGGAGTGGCCCGACGACCTGTAGGAGATGGAGATGCTCCTTGGTCTTCGAGCCTGGTTTGTATTGCTCAAATAACGTCTCATTCGCTGTGATGCGGTATACTAGAAACAGACTGACGCGTCGGTTTGTTTCGAGGTGGGGGTATGGCGATGAGCATGACGGGCGAGCAGCAGCGCAGCGTGGAGCGGCATCAGCGCATCCTGGACGCCGCGCTCGACGTTTTCGCGGCGCGCGGGTATCGCGAGACGACGGTCGACCACATCGCCGGCGCTTCGCGGACCTCCAAGGGCGGCGTCTACTTCCACTTCCCTAATAAGGGCGCTATCCTCGACGCCTTGCTGCGCCACACCGCCGGCCTCCTGATGTCGCGCGTCGAGGCGGCCATCGACCGCGCCCCTGACCCGGTCGCCAAGGTCGATACGGCGCTCGCGACCGCGCTGCGCCTGTTCGCCGAGCACCGCACCTTGGCGCGCCTGTTCCTCGTCGAGGCGCCCGGCGCGGGCCCGGAGTTCCACGCCGCGCTGCTGGGCATCCACGGCGACGTCGCGCGCCTCATCGCGCGCCACCTCGACGATGCCGTCGCCGCCGGCGCCATCCCGCCGCTCGACGCCGAGTTGGCCGGCGCGGTCTGGTTCGGCGCGCTCGACGAGGTCGTGACTCGCTGGGTGCTGACCGGCCAGCCGCGCCGGCTGGAAGACGCCTATCCCGCCCTGCGCACGCTCCTCTTGCGTAGCATCGGCGCTCCGTTGACGGACATGGCGGAGGCCCGCACATGGTGATGGCGCCGTCTCTCCCGGAGCTCGGCACACTGCGCGCTCGCTGGCGCGACGCCGTCAGCCGCGCGACGCCGGGCCGTCCCATCCTTGTGAGCGTGGGCGTCACCCTCCCGGCCGCCGACCCCCTGGACCTCTTCGCCCACGTCGCCGGTACGGCGCGCGACCGCTTCTACTGGGAACGGCCGGCCGACGGCGTGGCGTTCGCCGGCGTCGGCGCGGCGTGGACCGTCGAGTCGGCATCGCCCGTCGAGGCGGGGCGCGCCTGGCGTGCGCTGCTCGCGGAGGCCGTCGTCCGCGCGCCGTCGTTTGCGCGCGACGCCGAGGGAGCGGGAGGGGGCGGCGATGCGCCGGACGCCATGGACGGACCCCTGCTCACCGGGGGCTTCGCGTTCGACCCGCTGCGTCCCGCGACGACCTTGTGGGCCGGCTACCCCGCCGGTCGCCTGACCCTGCCACGCCTGACGCTGGTGACGCGGGGCGGCAGGTCGACCCTCACCGTCAACGCCGTGGCGGCGAACAAGGGCGCGCACGACCACGACATAGACGCCTTGATCGGGGATGTCGAGGACATGCTGGCAGTCCCCGCCGCTACTCGCGCCCCCGGGAGCCTGGTCGGGCGCGCTGGCGCCCGGGTCGAGGACGCGCTGTCGCGCGCGGGGTGGGAGGCGCTGGTGGCGGGGGGCGTGCGGGCCTGTCGCGAGGGGGCCTTGCGCAAGGTCGTGCTGGCGCGCTCCGCGCGGATGTATGCCCCCGTGGGCGCCGGGCTGGACGTGACCGCCGCGCTCCGCTTCGCGCGAGAAACCTACCCTAACGCCTACACCTTCGCCGTCGCCCATGACGAGGGGACGTTCCTCGGAGCGACCCCGGAGCGGCTGGCGCGCCTGCACGACGGCGTGGCCGACGTGGCCTGCCTGGCCGGGTCGACCGCGCGCGGCGCGACGCCCGAGGAGGACAGGGCGCGTGGCGACCTGTTGCTGGCCAGCCCCAAGGACCGCGCCGAGCACCGCTTCGTGGTCGACGCCGTGCGCGCCGCCCTCGCGGATGTCTGCCCCGACCTGCAGGTTCCCGCCGCGCCGCGGCTGCTGCGCCTCCAGAACGTGCAGCATCTCTATACGCCGGTGACGGGGCGTGTCGCGGCCGGGAAGGGTCTGCTCGACCTCGTGGCGCGCCTGCACCCGACGCCCGCCGTCGGCGGGCAGCCGCGCGAGGAGGCCCTGGCCTACATCCGCGCGCACGAAGACCTCGACCGCGGCTGGTACGCCGCGCCGGTCGGTTGGCTCAACAGTCGGGGCGAGGGCGAGTTTGCCGTGGCCCTGCGCTCGGCCTTGGTGCGCGGCGACAGGGCCACCCTGTTCGCCGGCTGCGGCATCGTCGCCGGCTCGTCCCCTGCCGCTGAATACGAGGAGACCCGCCTCAAGTTGCGCCCGATGCTCGCGGCCCTGGGCGCGCGACAGGGGGCGACAGAGACATGACGCCCGAGGAGACGCTGGCCCACCAGGAGGCCACCTACGGGTACGCCGGCGCGCTCGTCGACGAGTTGGCGCATACCGGCGTGCGGCAGGCCGTGGTCTGTCCCGGCTCGCGCTCCACGCCCCTCGCCTACACGCTGGCCGCGCACCCGGACATCAAGACGTGGGTGCACATCGACGAGCGCTCGGGCTCCTTCTTCGCACTCGGTCTGGCCAAATCGCTGCGCGCGCCGGTCGCGCTCGTCTGCACCTCGGGGACGGCCGCGGCCAACGTCCTGCCCGCCGTCGTAGAGGCGCGCTACGCGCGCGTGCCCCTGATCGTGCTCACGGCCGATCGACCGCCCGAGTTGCGCGACAACGGCGCGCCCCAGGCCATCGACCAGGTCCAGCTCTACGGGCGCAACGCCAAGTGGTTCGTCGACATGGCCCTGCCCGAAGGGGGAGACGCCGCGCTGCGCTACGCCCGCGCCACCGCGGCCCGCGCCGCCGCAACAGCTCTCGAAGGCCCTGCCGGACCCGTGCACCTCAACATGCCTTTCCGCGAGCCGCTGACGCCGCCCGCCGCCCGTGTCTCGGCCGAGCTATACGCGCGGCGAGATTATCGACCGTACATCACCGTTCCAGAGTCCTCGCGCGCTCCATCGCCCGACCTGGTTGCCCAGGTAGCGCACGATCTACTGGCATACCCGCGCGGCGTTATCGTCTGCGGCCCGCAGACCGACCCCCAGTTGGCCTCGGCCGTGACCGCGCTGGCCGCGGCTGTCGACTATCCGATCTTCGCCGACCCGCTCTCGAGCGTGCGCGGCGGTCCGCATGACCAATCACGCGTGCTCGACTCCTACGACGCCCTGCTGCGCGACGAGCGTACAGGACAACTCTCCCTCGACCTGACGCTGCGCTTCGGCGCCATGCCCACTTCGAAATCGCTACAGACCTTTATGCAGCGGGCGAAGCGGCAGATACTCGTCGATGCGGACGGCGGTTGGCAGGACCCGACGGCGCATGTCGATACAGTCGCGCACGCCGGCGTGGCCGCTCTATGCGCTGCCCTCGTCGAGAGGATCAAGCTGCGCGGCCATGATCATCGCGACGACGCCGCGACCTGGACCACGGGCTGGCAGAGCCTCAATCGCCGCGCTCGTGAAGCCATGCGCGCGTATCTGGACGACGTGGAAGAGCCCTTCGAGGGCAAAGTCTTCGCCGAGTTGGCCAATGTATTGCCGGACGGCGCGACGCTCTACGCCGGCAACAGCATGCCCGTGCGGGACCTGGACACATTCTATCCGTCGGTCGATCGTGGGGTGCGCTTCCTATGTAATCGGGGGGCCAATGGCATCGACGGTGTTGTTTCGAGCGCCCTCGGCGCCGCGGCCGCCCGAAACGACGGTGGTCCGCTCGTGCTCGTGATCGGCGACCTGTCGTTCTATCACGATCTCAATGGGCTGCTGGCGGCCAAGCGCTACCCCATCGACGCCACGATCATCCTACTCAACAACGACGGCGGCGGCATCTTCTCGTTCCTGCCGCAGGCCGCCAACCCGGAGCGATTCGAAGAACTATTCGGCACGCCGACCGGCCTCGACTTCAGGCCCATCGTCGAGGCGTACGGCTGTGGCTTCGAGCGCGCCGGGTCGTGGCCGGAGTTTCGCCGCGCTGCCGGCGCGAGCCTCACCGCGCCCGGCGTGCAGGTGATCGAGCTGCGCACCGAGCGTGCGCGCAACGTCGAATTGCACCGCGAGGTCTGGAAGCGCGTGGCGGAGGCCGTATGGGGCGCATAGCGGTCAACGGGATACACCTGAACGTGGAGGTGTGGCCCTCACCTCCCGGCCCCCTCTCCCTAACCGTGGGAGAGGGGGAGTCGCCCATCGAGGTGTCTGCCTCCGTGTTACCCTCTTATGCACAGTCACAAGGGTCTGAGCGCAATGGGCTACAATCTGACATGTCAGGGCGGCCCCCCTCTCCCGCGCCAGGGTATGATACGTCAGGGCGGCCCCCCTCTCCCGCGTCAGGGAGAGGGGTCGGGGGTGAGGGCCGTGGGGGTGAGGGCGTCCCCCCGCTCCTGCTGCTGCATGGCTTCACCGGCAGCGCCGGCTCCTGGCGGGGGCTCCTGCCGGCGCTGGCGCGGCACGCCACCGTCGTCGCGGTCGACCTGATCGGGCACGGCTGCTCCGACGCGCCCGACGACCCCGCGCGCTACGACATGGATCGCTGTGTCGCGGACCTGCTGGCCGTGCTCGACCATCTGGGCCTCCCGCGGGTCGCCGCGCTGGGTTACTCGATGGGCGCGCGCGTCGCCCTGCGCCTCGCCGCGGCCGCGCCGGATCGTGTCGCCGCCCTTGTCCTGGAGAGCGGCTCGCCCGGTCTGGCGACGGAGGAGGAGCGCCGGGCGCGCTGCGCCTCCGACGAAGCGCTGGCGGAGCGCATCGCGCGCGAGGGCATCGAGGAGTTCGTCCATTTTTGGGAGGCGATACCGCTCTTCGCGACGCAGCAGGGTTTGTCCCCCGACGTACGGGCCGCGCTACGCCGCCAGCGCCTGTGCAACAGCGCGACCGGGCTCGCCAACAGCCTGCGCGGCATGGGCACGGGGACGCAGGGCTCGTTGTGGGGTCGCCTCGGCGGGATCACGACGCCGGCGCTGATCGTGACCGGCGCGTTGGACGAGAAGTTCCGCGCCATTGGGCACGCTATGTCTAGAGCTATGCCGGACGCGCGCCTGGCCGTCGTCCCCGACGCCGGCCACGCCGTGCACCTGGAGCGGCCGGGGGAGTTCGACCAAATAGTCGTCCAATTCTTGCTATTTCTAAGGAGGAGACAGAGATCATGCCTGTAGAGTGGCAAACTATTCGTGAGTACGAGGATATCCTGTTCGAGAAAGCGGGCGGCATCGCCAAGGTCACGATCAACCGGCCGGAGGTGCGCAACGCTTTCCGGCCTAAAACCCTGTTCGAGTTGATCGACGCCTTCAATCGGGCCAACGAGGACCAGGAGGTCGGCGTGGTGCTCTTCACCGGCGCCGGCGACAAGGCTTTCTGCTCCGGCGGCGACCAGCGCGTGCGCGGCGAGGGCGGCTACGTCGGCGAGGACAATGTGCCGCGCCTCAACGCGCTCGACCTGCAGCGCACCATCAAGTACCTGCCCAAGCCGGTCATCGCCGTGGTGGCGGGCTACGCCATCGGCGGCGGCCACGTGCTGCACCTCTTGTGCGACCTGACGATCGCCGCCGACAACGCCGTGTTCGGCCAGACCGGGCCGCGCGTGGGCTCGTTCGACGCCGGCTGGGGCGCGACCTACCTGGCGCGCGTGGTCGGGCACAAGAAGGCCCGCGAGATCTGGTACCTGTGCCGGCAGTACAGCGCACAGGAGGCGCTGGAGATGGGCCTCGTCAACACCGTGGTCCCGCTGGAGCGCCTGGAGGACGAGGCGCTGCAGTGGGCCGGCGAGATCCTGGAGAAAAGTCCCATCGCCCTGCGCTTCCTCAAGGCGGCTTTCAACGCCGACACCGACGGCCTCGCCGGCATCCAGCAGCTCGCGGGCGACGCCACCATGCTCTACTACATGACCGACGAGGCCCGCGAGGGCAAGCAGGCCTTCCTGGAGAAGCGCAAGCCCGACTTCTCCAGGTTCCCGAGATTGCCCTAATAGAGGAACGCGTTATGCAAACAACGTTACAGGCGCGACTAGGCCCCGCGCGGGTGTGGTTCATGGCGGCGCGGCCGGCCACGCTGCCCGCGGCCGTGGCGCCCGTGCTGGTGGGCGCGGCCGTGGCCTTCCGCGCCGCCCACTTCCGGGCGCTGCCGTTCCTGGCCGCGCTCGTGGCCGCCGTGCTGATCCAAATCGGCGCCAACTTCGCCAACGACCTGTTCGATTTTCGGAAGGGCGCCGACACCACGGAGCGGCTCGGACCCACGCGCGTGACGCAGAGCGGGCTCGTGTCGCCGCGTGGCGTCGCCTACGCCACCGCGCTCGCCTTCGGACTGGCCGCGCTGATCGGGCTCTACCTCGTGCTTGTCGGCGGCTGGCCTATCCTGATCGTCGGCCTGGCCTCGATCCTGGCCGCCATCTGTTACACCGGTGGACCCTACCCGCTCGGCTACCACGGCCTGGGCGACGTGTTCGTGTTCGTGTTCTTCGGCATCGTCGCCGTCGTGGGGACCTACTACGTTCAGGCCGGCGCCCTGAGCCTCCCCGCCGTCGTGGCGGCGGTCCCGATGGGCCTGCTGATCACGGCCATCCTGGTGGTCAACAACGTGCGCGACATCGACACGGACCGCCTGGCGGGCAAGCGCACCACGGCCGTGCGCATGGGCCGCCGCCGGACGCGCATCTACTACACCGTCCTCGTCGCCGGCTCCTACCTGTTCCCCGTGATCCTGTGGCTGATGGGCGCCGCCTCATGGCTGTTCTGGCTGCCCGCGCTCACCGCCCCGCTGGCCCTGCGGCTGGCGCGCACGGTGGCGACGCGCGAGGACGGCCCGTCTCTGAATAAGGCGCTCAAGGGCACGGGCATGATGCAGCTTCTTTTCGGCATCCTGTTTTCCCTGGGATTGCTATTCCCATGAGCTACGCCTTTGGCGGGCAGATGCCCGACTGGCTGGCGGCGCGGGCCGGGCTCGCGCCCGATCGCCTCGCCCTCGTCGCCGGCGACCTGCGGCTCACCTTCAGCGAACTGGATCGGCGGGCCACGCGCGCGGCGCGGCTGCTGGCCGGGCTGGGTATCGGCGAGGGTGACCGCGTGGCGGTGTTCTTGCGCGGAGCGATGCCGATGGCCGAGCTCGTTCACGGCGTCGCGCGCGCCGGCGCCGTGCTCGTGCCCCTCAACGCGCGGCTCTCTCCCGCCGAGATCGCCTGGCAGGTCGAGGACATCCGCGCGTGTTTGCTGCTGTACGACAGCCTTCACCCCCCGATTCCTCCCTCACCCCCCGAGGAGAGGGCAGAGGCGCCCAGGCGTTCGCCAGGCGACGGCGACTCTCCCACGCACGGGAGAGCCGGTTGGGCCGTCGGCGAAGCCGCTCCCCAGAGGGACCCCCGAGTCCGCAGCGAAGCGCGGGGTGGGGGTGAGGGCCTCCGTGCCCTGAGCATCGACGACTTCTACCGTGGCGGTGAGGGTGCTTTGGCGCCCCGCGAGCGCATCGACCTCGCCGCCGTGCACACTATCATCTATACATCGGGGACGACCGGGCGGCCCAAGGGCGCCATGTTAACTTACGGCAACTACTGGTGGAGCGCCACCGGCTCGGCGCTCAACCTGGGCCTGCGCGAAGACGATCGCTGGCTGGCCCCGTTGCCGCTCTTCCACGTCGGCGGCCTCTCCATCCTGATGCGCGGCGTTATCTACGGCATCCCCGCGCTCGTGCACGAGCGCTTCGACCCCGAGAGGGTCAACCAAGCCATCGACGAGGACGGCGTCACCATCGTGTCGGTCGTGGCCGCGACGCTGCGCCGCATGCTCGACGCGCGCGGCGATAGACCCTACCCCCCGGCCCTGCGCCACGTGCTGCTCGGCGGCGGCCCCGCCCCCCTGCCCCTACTGGAGGAGTGCGCGCGACATGGCCTCCCGGTCGTGCAGACGTACGGCCTCACCGAGACCGCCTCGCAGGCCGCGACCCTCGCGCCGGCCGACGCGACGCGCAAGCTCGGCTCGGCCGGCAAGCCGCTCCTGCCCACCCAGATCCGCGTCGAGCGGGACGGCGCGTCCGTGGCCCCCGGCGCGTCCGCGGCCCCCGGCGAGGTCGGCGAGCTCGTGGTGCGCGGCCCCACCGTGACCCCCGGCTACGCCGATCGCCCCGAGGAGACAGCGCGCGCGCTACGCGACGGCTGGCTGCATACCGGCGACCTGGGCTACCTGGACGATGAGGGTTACCTCTACGTGCTCGACCGGCGCGACGACCTGATCGTGTCGGGCGGCGAGAACGTCTACCCCGCCGAGGTCGAGGCTATCCTGCTGGCGCATCCCGCCGTGGCCGAGGCCGGCGTCATCGGCCGGGACGACGCGGCGTGGGGCCAGGTCCCCGTCGCCTACGTCGTGCCGCGCCCCGGCGCGAGCGTGACCCCCGACGACCTTCTCCTCTTCTGCCGGGGGCGCCTGGCCCGCTACAAAGTCCCGGCCCGCGTCACCCTCGTCGACGCGCTGCCGCGCAACGCCGCGGGCAAGCTCCTGCGGCGCGATTTGCGCGGTCGCGCAGGAACTGTAGCTGTACCCCCGCTCAACCCACGATAGTGAAAAGTTTATCCGACCTCCTATACTGGAGATATGTGCGCTACCCAAATGGAGTATGATCTATGGCAACAGTGTCACCCGATCGCGAGGTTGTCATGGGCAGGGTAGATACGACCTTGACCATTACCAATAGCGCTGACCAGGCGCGCGCTGAAGCCGGTGATATCGGCGCTGCAGAGGCGCGCTCCGTGACATTGGACGGCGCGCTGGTCGATACGGGCGCCACTTTCCTGTCATTGCCCGCCGACGTAGTCGCGCGTCTCGGGCTGCGCCCGATCCGTGAGGTGACGATCAGAACGGCTGCCGGGCCGCGTCAGGCGCGTGTCTTCCGGGATACAGGTTTGGCGCTGATGGGGCGCGAAGGTACGTTCGACTGTTTGGAACTCCCTCTTGGCGCGTAGCCACTGCTGGGCGTCATCCCTATGGAGGCGCTCGGCGTCGAGCCGGATTTGACGAACCAGCGGCTCCGCCTCCTGCCCGATGGGTCGCCGGACAGCTACGTCACCGCCCTGTAGCGATGGCTGTTGTCCTGCTGGCTACGCCTGGCTACGGCACTTACGCCTTCTAACTAAAGCGTCTGTGCCCCCCAAGGCGCCCTCCCCGCGTCACACTATCGCCGCGCTGCTGCGCGCCGCCGCGGGCAAGCTAGCGCCGCGCGCTACGCGGCCGAGGTGGGGCGGGCGCCTGAGCGTGGTCGCGTGCGGATGCGTGGTGGTACCCTGGACCTGCGTCAGGCGCAGAGCGCCCGCGGCACGGGGAGCAGGGCCGGCATGCTCTCGCTCGGCCGGCCGAGCAGGTACCCCTGGACACCGTGCACGCCCTCGCCGCCGTGCGACGTCACCGTGCCCATGCGGCGGACAAAGGCCAGCATCTCCTCGGTCTCGATCCCTTCGGCGATGACGAAAGTCCCCGACTGGCGCGAACGCGATGAGGGCGGCCAGGACGGAGCGCGCCGTGTTGTCGGTGCGCGCGCCCACCACCACGGAGCGGTCGATCTTCAGGTAGTCCACCGGGACCTGGCGCAGCATCTCGAGCCCGGCGTTGCCGGCCCCCACGTCGTCGAGCGCGAGCCGGAAGCCCAGCGCGCGCAAGCGGTGCGCTTCCCTGACCACCACGGCCGGGCGCGTCACCGCCCGCTCGGTGATCTCCAGCACGACGCGCTCCGGCGTGAGGCCGGCCCGCGTCACGGCATCCGCGAGCGTGGCGCCCTCGAGCATGCCGTGTTCCAGGGTCTGGGGCGTGAGGTTGAAGAAGAGCAGGACATTGGATGGGAGGCTTTCCGCGCGCTCCAGGATAACCTGGTGGCAGAGCGCGTCGAGGTCGTGGGCGCGGTCTAGCTTCTCGGCGATGTCGAAGGCCTCGGCCGGACCCGCGAGGCCACACCCCGGCGCGGGGCGGACCAGCGCCTCGACGGCGAGCAACTGGCCGCGTTGCAGGTCCCAGATGGGCTGGAAGACGACCCCGATCGCCCGCTCCTCCAGCAGGTGGCGCACGGCGTGTACCTTGGCTGGCGACACGACGGCGGCCGTGTCCCGGATCTCCTCGAAGGTGACGACGGCGTTGCGCCCGCGTCGCTTGGCCGCGTAGAGGGCGGCGTCGCCCCGCTCTCGCAAGGCGTCCGCGTCCATATCCTGCTCGCCCGGCGCGCGCGCGGCGATGCCGACGCTCACGCTGGCGCCGGACAACCGCCCCGCGCTCTCCCGGCGCAAGCGCTCCAGCGCGACCGTGGCGTCGTTCTCCGTGATGGCCGGCAAGAGCAAGGCGAACTCGTCGCCGCCGAGGCGGAACGCCCCGTCCCCCGCGCGCACCGCGCGCAGGAGGGAACCCAGGGCGCGTAGCACGCGGTCGCCTTGCGCATGGCCGTGCTGGTCGTTGAGGACCTTGAAATCGTCGAGGTCGATCAGGGCGAGGGCGACGGGCTCGTCGCGCCGCACCGCGTTGGCCACGGCGCGGTGGATCGCCTCCTGATAGGCGCGGTGGTTGCCCAATCCTGTCACGTGGTCGGTGAGCGCGCGGCCCTGCAGATCCGCGACCATCGCCCGCAGCGCGGACGCCAAGGCGCCCAACTCGTCGCGCCGGTCCACGTCGATCCGCGCGCCGGTGTCGCCGCGCGCGATCGCGGTCGCCGTGTCGCTCAACCGGCGGAGCGGGCCGGCAATGGAGCGCGCGAGCAGGGCGCTCAGGGCCAGGGCCAGCAGCACGGCGCCGATGATGGCGGCGCACAACTGCCGGACGGCTACCCACCGCGCTTCTTCGGCGGACGCCATCCGGACGGTCACCTGGGCCTGCAGGAGTTGGGCCAACGCGTCCGCGCTGCCGGTGATCAGGCGGACCAACTCCGCCTCCGGCCCGACGGAGAGCCGCGCCGCCCGGACGTTGGCGGCGGCGTCTTGCCACGCGGCGAGCCGCGCAATACGCGCGTTCAGTGGGAGCCACCGGTCGAGGAGGGTCCGTAGTCCTCGCGCCAGGCCGGCTTCGCGCGGCTCGCCAGGGGTGATCGTGGCGTCATAGCGCGCCAGTTGCAGGCCAATGTCGGCGCGGGCGTCACTAGCGAGGCGATCGTAGCGCCGCACCCCGTCCAGGTCCGTGGCGAGGATCATGCCGCCGGTATAGCGCACGACGAGGCTGGTGTCCTCGCGGATCTTGAGCACTCGGACGAGGCCGGGCACGGAGCCGTCGACGATGCGGGCCAGCCGATCGTGCGTCGTCCCCAGGGCCGCGAGGCCTATCCCCCCGACGAGGCAGGTCAGGGTCGCGATCAGCAGGAAGCTGGCCATCAATTTAGGCGCCATGCGCAAATCGTCGAACCATCTCATCCATCACCCCCTCGCCCGCGACCCCGGCCGCGCAACTATGGACCGCTGGGTCCGGTCCGCGGTTGCGCGGCCGGCCCCCGCCTCCGTGAGCATCCACCTCGATGCGTTGGCTATGCGGGCTGTAGCGTATCAAAGGATGCGTATGCGCCGCCATCCCCTGATGATGCTATGCGCCGGCAGCCCGGCCGGGTTGCCGGCGCATAGCATCATCAGGGCGACGCCGTGTCGGGTCGATGTCGCCGGCGTGGGCGATCGATGATCCGGTGTCGCAGCGCGGGCGGGAAGTCTTCGGCGGCGAGGAGGTTGGGTGGGGGGAGACCCGCGGCGGGGCCGTCCGCCGCAGGGTCAGGCCGCGATCGGCTCACGGGCGAAGTCTCTCACTAGTTGGGCCAGGCGCGCGGGGCGAGTTGTCAAGCGTAGTACCATACGAGATATGGGGACGGTTGATAATTGAGGCCCTGTCCTCGGTCAGGAGTATACGTTCATGGCAACCACGACCCCGCTACCGTCGGCGAAGCGCCCGCTCGGCGCGACGGGCCTGATGGTCACCCCGCTGTGCATGGGCTGTGCGGATCTCGGCAACATGCCCGATGTGTATCAGTACGCGGTCCCGGAGGAACAAGCCCTCGACCTGATCCGCGCCTTCTTCCGGGATGGCCTGATCAACTTCGTCGATACCGCCGCGGCCTACGGCGACGGCGAGAGCGAGCGGCGCATCGGCGCCGTCTTGCGCGAGCTCGGCGGCCTCCCCGACGGGTTTGTCCTGGCCACCAAAGCCGATCGCGATCTCGCGACCGGCGACTTCGGCGGCGCCCAGATACGGCGCAGCGTTGAGCGCAGCCTGCGCCTGCTGGGCCTCGACCGGATCCAGCTGTGCTACCTCCACGACCTCGAGTGGACCTCCTTCGAACGGGGCATGGCGCCCGACGGGCCGGTCCGGGCGCTGCTCCGGTGTAAAGAAGAGGGGCTGATCGAGCACATTGGCCTGGCCAGCGGACCCGTCGACGTCGAGATGGCCTACCTTCAGACCGGCCTCTTCGAGGCGTTGATCTGGCACAACCGCTGGACGCTGCTGAACAGGTTGGCCGGACCGCTCTGGGACGCGTGCGCGGGGCTCGGCGTCGCGGCGGTGAATGCCGCGCCCTACGCCAGCGGCCTCCTCGCGAGCGGTCCCGCGCCGGACGCGCGCTACGCTTACCAGGATGTTCCGCCCCCCGTGCTCGAACGCGCGCGCGCGCTCCAAGCTATCTGCGCGGCGTACGGCGTCCCGCTGGCCGCCGCGGCGCTGCAGTTCTCGTTGCGCGACCTGCGCATCGCCTCGACCATCGTGGGTGTCACCCGCCCCGAGCGCCTGGCGCAAACGGTCGAGTTGGCGCGGACGCCGATCCCCGAGGGGATGTGGGCCGAGCTAGAAGCCGTGCCGCCGATCCCGGATGACCCCGAGGCCGGCCGCTGGGCATGACAGGGGCATATGTCGCCCTCCGAGCACGGCTAGCGGTGGCCGTGCCCGACGCCGATGTAGCGCGCCTCACCCGCGCCGATGTTGTCGAAGCGGTGGGGCGCGTCGGCCACGAAGTAGAAGGCGTCGCCCTCTTCCAGGTCGTATGTGTCGTCGATCGCGGGGGGTGGCGTGGCCGGCTTGAGCGCGGCGCTGGTGCTGGGCCGCGCGCGCCGGACGGTCCTTGTCTGTGGGGAAGGGGCGCCGCGCAATGCCCCCGCGGCGCACGCGCACG
>JAABUH010001663.1_pt1 | contig 23679 bp, 21 predicted proteins | sample 5559121 | NCBI WGS metagenome assembly JAABUH01 (sample SAMN10711871, study PRJNA513364) | rock metagenome | isolation source: Antarctica rocks | place: Antarctica: Victoria Land, Battleship Promontory nord | collected 2015-12-28
TTCCACCGCCATCGGCAACATCAGCGGTTGTACGGGACGTCCGGCACCCCGGCGGAGGTGGCGGAGATGCGGGTGTTGGCCCACGCCGCCTAGGGGCGGTGCCCCCACAGATTTTGGTCACACTCAAACGATATCGTCCTCTCTGGAGGAGATGTCGAGCACTCTATCCATCATTTTCAGGCCTAACTCATTCGCCCGTCGCGTTTTGTACTTGGAGTGACGCACCGGCGGAATATCCGTCCATACGTCGGATAGGTTAACTCCACGGGGGTTCATCTTGCTTTTGTAGCCGCCGTAGTCCTTGATTTCTCCCCCGCAGTGGCGGCACGTCTCTAGAGGCAACCTTGGCGGGTTAAACGTGTTCGGCTTCGTCCCTTTGATGAAATACAGCAAAGAGTAGTGGGATGGGTACAACCGCCCCTGAATCGGGAGCGAAAATTTGATGTCGACAGCGATCCAGTGTCGAAAGGTCAAGCGCTGGGCTAAGTATGAAGATAGATGGACGTTCCACTTAGGCAGGTTATATAGATAGAAAGCACCGCCCGGCTTGAGCAGCCTGATACCCTCATCTATCCACCGATAGCACCACTCTATGTATTCGGCGTCCCCCAGTCCATCGTTGACCTGAGCGCCGTAATTTTTTGCAGATTGAAGGGGGGATCGGCAAAAAACACATCAATACTATTACTTTCGAGAAGAGGCATGATTTCCAAACAGTCGCCATGATAGAGGTAGCCCCGTTCAGTTTGTAGTACGGGGCGCGGTAGCTTGTGCTCCACTTCTTTTCCTTCCTCAACACGGGTTCGAGACAAGCATATCTGATTTGACGACTATAGTCAACATTTTGATCTAGCGAACCGTCGGTCAAGCACGTCGGCTAAGGTTATGAGGGATAGGGAGTTTATTCACGGCGCCGGAACAAGCCGCGGAATAGCCCGTAGTCGCCTGACTCGCCCTGCGCGGGCTGCTCCTTCGCCCCCCGCGTCCCTTTCGGCTCTTTGCCCTTCCTGGGCGCGGGCGCAATGCGCGCGAGGGCCGCGGCGACGGTCTCCGGCGTGAAGGGCGCGCCGACGCAGACGACGCCCTGGCCCTCCAGTTCGGCCACGATGCCCTCGCTGAACGACCCCTCGATGTGCGTGATCAGGCGCGTCGCCCCGGACCCTTTGATCTCGTCCCACAAGGCCAGCACGGCCTTGTAGCGCCTGGGGTCGTTCGCGGAGCCGATCTCGTAGATCAATGCGTCGTAGCTCGTGACGATAGGCCCCGCGTCGGGCGGCAGCCCGCTCATGTGCGAGACGCTCCAGTTGGGGTGCCCTTCGCGCAGCGCCATCCCGTAGATCTCGCGCACCGCGACGTTGCTGTTGCTGATCATCATCAAGATGCGCATGCCTGCTCCTCGAGCCTCGCGAGCTCCTCGCGCAGTCGCAACAGGGCAAGCTCCTTGGCTTTGCACTCCAGCATGACGTCGAAGTCCGCCATGCCCACGTCGCCCTGGAAGCGCCGGAACAAGCTGGCGGTGACGTACGCGCTGTGCGCGCCGGGGCGCTTCTCGGGGTCTTGCTCCGAGTAGTGCAGCTTGGGCAGCCGCCCGCCCCAGGTGGCCGCAATGCGCTCCCACGGCAGGTCGGCCAGCGGCTCGACGCCGTTGAGCGCGTGGTGCAGGTTATCCACGATCAAGGGCGCCCCGGTCTCCTCACAGATCGGCAACAGGTCGCGTACGGACCACGAGCGCTCGTCGTTCTCGAGGCGCAGCCGGCGGCGGATCTCCCCCGGCAGCAGGAGGATGTTCTCCGCGATGCGCCGCGCCGTGCCCTCCCGATCACCGTAGACGCCACCACCGTGCACGATCATGTCCCCGTCGACGCCGAGGATGTCCAGCAGGCTGTTGTGGTACACCAACTCTTTGTAGCTGCTGTCCCAGACCGAGCCGGCCGAGGAGATGACGGTGAACTGCCCCGGGTGGATGGACAGGCGCATACCCGCCGCGAGCGGCGGGATCTCGCGCGCCAGCGCGAAGTCGAGCAGGGCGAGGTCGACCTCCTCGTGCGAGCCGAACGGCACGATGTCCGAGGAGAGGCGGAACATGTCGACGCCGCGCTCCTTATTCCAACGCAGGATGTCGGCGGTCAGGACGAGATTTTCGTCCACGAGCGTCTGCAGATACGTGATGCCGCGCTCGCGCAAAGTCTTCAACTGCAAGCCGCGCATCTTGCGATCGAGCGTGATGTTCAGGCAGGCGTACCCAAGGCGCATGGAAACTCCCCAGTCGGTAGTCGGTAGTCGAAATACTACTTCAAGTATCGCACGCGACGTGCCGGGGGGCAGGGCCTGTAAAAAGTCGCCGGCGCCCCTTTCGCTCCCTCCTCGCCCCCTCCGCCCACGGCTGACTAGTCCCCCGGACCCTAGCCGCGGGTCCGCCGGCCTAGCGCGCCTCCGGGGGAACCTGGGGAGATGCCTCCCCCCAGACCCCCGCCAACGACGACGCGTGCGGGCAAACGGGCACAGGTAGGCATACGCAGGCATACGTGGGTACACACGGGCACGCCTGCCCCAACAATTCACGAGCCTTGCGTGCCGGGGGCGGTGAGCTTACAATTAAAGTCGCGGGCCTATAGCAGGTTCAGGCCATCGCCGGCAGGGCCAGCACGAAAAGGATCATGAACACGGCCTGCAGCGCCGCGCAGAGGCTGGCCAGGAGGTACTGCCGGACGGGGCTCCCTTCCTTACCGCTCCAGCGGGCCAGCAGCATCATGGCGGGGAACACCACGACGTAGTAGCGGCCCAGGCTTTGCATGCTGCCGCTCGAGAGCGGCGAGAGCACCATGACGAGGCTGTAGAGCGCGTAGATCGCGGGCAGCGCGCGGAACGCCCACAGCGTGGCCAGCAGGAAGAGGATCGCGGCGGCGTTGTTGAGGGGCCAGAAGTCCCAGGCCAGCGGGTTGGCGATCGGAGGGTGGGTCAGCGAGTGCCACAGCAGCGTCCACGGCGGCTCGAAGACCCGGCCCCAGTAGAATTCGTTGTGCGAGGCGGCCAGGATATCGCCCGTCTTCACGCCCGCGTAGGCCATGAACAGGAGGGCGCCCAACGGGACGATCGCGAGGGAGAGCAGCGCGCGCGCATCGCGCCCGTCGCGCAGGGCCAGCGCCGGCCCGCGCAGCCGCGAGGATACCCGGGAGCGCGCCCGCTCGAGCGGCGACCGCGCGTACCGATCCGGCGGGGCATGGCGCTCGCTCACGGCCTGCCAATACTCCCATAGGAGCGGGACCAGCAGCAGCAGGCCCTGCGCGCGCGTCAGCGCCGCGAGACCGCCGCACAGGCCCGCAACCGCCCAGCGCCCCCGGCGCGCGGCGTAGAGGGATCCCAGGGAGAGGGCCAGGAACAGGGAGAACGGGTATGTCGCCGAGAGGTAGAAGCCGGTGGGGAAGAGGGCCAGCAGCCCCACCGCGCGCGCGGCCGCCGCGCGCCCGAGCTCCATGCGTGTGAGCCGGTGCAGCAGCGCGAACGCCGCGAGCGTCGCGCCGTTGGCCACGGCGAGCCCGGCCAGATTGAAAGCCGTGTCGGTCCCGCCGAGCAGGTGGCCGAACAGCCGCACCAGCAGCGGGTAGAGCGGGTAGAACACCCAGTTCGACATGTGGTGCAGCGTCGCGGCGGGCCAGTAGCCGTGCCTGGCGATGCCAAGATAGAAGCCGCTGTCGAAGCGGTTCCACATCAGCCACAGCGCGTCGGGGAGGCGTGTGTCGGCTCCGAGCGAGTGGCGCGTCAGGTTGCGCGCCATCAGGGGGAGCAGGTAGAACACGGCCAGCAGCCCGATCAGCGCAAGCAGCGCGCGCGAGGCCACGAACGCGGCGAGCGCGACGAGCAGGTCGCGCCACACCGCCCCCCCCGCATCGGCGGCCGCGCGCGCGCGCGGGTTCTCGACGGTGGGCGACGCGTGCAGCGACGGGATGGTCGGGCTGTCCCGGTCGTCGATGTCGATGCTCATGGCCCCCCCGCGTCCTACCCGTCGCGGCCGATCGCGCGGCCGGCTCTTGTGCAGTCTAGCGCATCCCCCCTCACCCCGACACCGGCGCCGGGCCGACCTGCGCCAGATCTCCTAACGTGGGGCGCGGCCGGCTCCGGGGACGGCGAGTTCGACCATCCCGGCGCGCTGGCGGCCTCCGCCGACGGCAAGACCGTCTATGCCGCGGATGAGGGCAACAACCGCCGGTAGCCGGTAGCCGGTAGCCGGTAGCCGGTAGCCGGTAGCCACTACTCGACATCGTGCCCGTCGCCCGGCTGGATGGGCTTGCCACAGTCGGGGCAAATGACGAGGTCGACGTCGAGCGAGGCGGCGCCGGCGAGTTCCCAATCGAACGGGCGGCTCAGCGCGACCGCGGCCGCCCCCTGCCAATCCTCCGCGTAGACCTCCTGCTCGTAGGTCTCGGTCCGCTGCACGCGGTACAGGCGCTTGTTGCGGTCGCTGTCGTGTAGCACGTTCGTATCCTCCTGGGCGGCATTGTAGCGCAACAGGGCCACGGCGTGCGCTGGCGCGCAAGGCGCACGCGCCGCGCTTTCGATTAGTGCGGCTGTTGCGTGGCGAGAGTACACTTATGGTTATGGGCGCATGGATGCTTGAGGTAGCTTACTCAAGAGCAGTTCGCGTACGATCGAGCAGTTCGCGTACGATCGAGCAGTTATGGAGATAGAGGCGCCGGTGATGCGCCGCGCGGCGCGCGAGGGCGCGCCGCCCCACTACATGTTCGATGGGCTCGATCTGGAGGGCGTGGCGGCGCACGGCGTCTTCACGCGCCACGGTGGCGCCAGCGCCGCGCCCTTCGACACGCTCAACGTGAGTTCGTCGATCGGCGACGACGGGGCAGCCGTCGACGTTAACCGCGGCCGCGTCCTGGCCGCGCTCGGCCGGCCGCGCGCGTCGCTGGTGATGGCCGGTCTCGTGCACGGCGTCGCCGTCGCGCGCGTCGACGGGGCGACGGCGGGCGAGCCGCTCGAGGGTGGCGGGCGCTACATCCCGCGCGGGGACGCGCTGGTGACCGACGACCCGGCCGTGACCCTCGTCGTAACCGCCGCCGACTGCGCCCAGGTCCTCTTCCTCGACCCGAGCCGCCGCGCCGTGGGGCTGGCCCACGCCGGCTGGCGCGGGACGGCGGCCGGCGTGCTCGCGGCGACGGTCGCGGCGCTAGGGGACCACTACGGCAGCGACCCCGCCGACCTGCGCGCGGCCGTCGGCCCGTGCCTCGGCCCGTGCTGCGCCCAGTTCTCCGACCCTCGTCGCGAACTGCCCCCCTGGTGCGCGCCGTTCATTCACGGTGACAAGGTCGACCTGTGGGCCATGAACCGCCATCAACTGCTCCAGGCCGGGCTGCGCGCCGCGCACGTGGACGTGGCCGAGGTTTGTACGGTGTGCCGGCGCGACCTGTTCTACTCGCACCGCGGCGACAAGGGCCGTACCGGCCGCTTCGCCGCCGCTATCGGCCTGCGACCGTCGCCATGAGACGCCTCTATTCGGCCAGCGATGTGCGCGCCTACGCGCGCTGCCGGCGGCAATGGTGGTACGAGCGGCGCGCGGCGGAGTGGGCGGCGTTGGCGCCCGCGGAGATAGAGCGGCGCATGGGCGCCCTGCGCCGCCGTCACGGCGCGCGGACCGGCGATATGCCGGTGTATCGGCTGCTGGACGACCTCGCGGCGCGCGGCGAGCGCCTAGAGCGCGGGCGCCACGCCCATCGCGCGCACGCGGCGCGGGCGCTCCGCCCCGCCGGGCGCCTGCCCGCGGTTGGGCTGCTTGCCCTGTGCCTGTTACCCTTGTTCCAGCTACGGCGTTATACCTAAGGTAGGTCCGGGCCACGGCGGCCTGGCGCCACGGCGGCCTGGTGGCCTGGTGGCCTGGTAGCCGAGATAATTGTGCGCGCCTATAATGCCGGTAAGACCATCGACTATCGGCCATCGACCCGGGCGAGAGGGCGCGCCACCGCCACCGCTATCGCGCACGGTGTCAGGGCGTCACGGTGTCAGGGCGTCACGGCGTCAGGGCGTCACGGCGTACAGGAAGAGAGCACAGCACGATGACGATCGCCATCCTCGCGCGGACCCTGCCGCCGCTCGCGCTGGCCCTGGCCCTCGGCGCGGCCGCGGCCCCCGCGCGCGCCGCGGGGTCGGGGTATGCCTCGGCCACGGGACGCGCCGGCGTTACGCCGCGCGCCGCGGGGTCGGGGCTCGGCGTCTCGATCTCGGGTGTCCAGGCTGGCTACCCGTTCAGCGGCGGCGCCAACTATCGCGTCAACGGGCCGTCGGTCATCCAGCCCGGCGCGGTGTGGGTCCCCGTGCGCGTGACCCTGCGCAACGACGACGCCGGCAACGTGGCCGGGCGCGTCGCCATCTCCGACGATCCTCAGGGCGCCAGCAACGGCAACGGCAACGGCAACGGCGGACCATCCTACCGCACCGACTACACGGCGGACGTTCAGTTGGGGCAGGGCGCGCGCAAGGCGGTGACGCTCTACGTCCGCGCGGCCGACGCCGGCTCGCAGTTCACGGTCTCGCTCCTGGTCGGCGGCAAGACGGTCGACTCGCGCACTGTCCCGCTCAGCCAGCAGACGGGCGATACGCTCGCCGTCGGCGTGCTCTCCGACGACACCGGCGTGCGCCCCTCCTTCCAGGGGCTCAAGCTCGACGAGACCCGGGTGGCCGCGGCGGGGCTCGTGGCCTTGGGGGGACCCAACGGGGGCGCGACGCTGCTCGACGCGCAGCCGCAGGCCCTCGACAACTTCGATCTCATCGTGCTCTCGGACTACGCGTCCGACAGCCTCGGCGGCCCGCAACTCGACGCTCTGCGCGCCTGGGTGCGCGGCGGCGGGACCTTGCTGGTGGCGGGGGGGGCGCACGTCCGCAAGACGCTGGGCCACCTCCCCCCCGACCTGCTGGCCGCCACGAGCGCCGCCGAGGGGGCCACGACCGTCGTCCCCTCCCTGCCCGAGGTCGCCCGGCTCGCCGCCGCGCGCGGCTCGGGGGGCGGGCAGACCGAGTTGAGCGTCGCCGCCCCCGGGCCCGGCGCCACGGTGATCCTGGCGCACAACGGCGTGCCCCTGATCGTCGACCGTCCCGCCGGCCGTGGTCACCTGGTCTACAGCGCGCTCGAGCCCACGGCCGCCCCGCTCGGCGCGTTCTCCGACGGCGAACGGAGCGCTTTCTGGGGGCGCGCGCTTGCCGCCGCGCTGCAGGGGTCGCGCGACGCCCTCGTGCAGAGCGGCATGCAGGCATCCTCCGGCTCCGCCTTCGGTCCCTCCGGCCAGAACACCCTGGCCTCCGTCACCAGCGACGTCGGCCAGGCCTATGCGCGGGGGCTGCCCGCGCTGCAGGTCTATGTGTTCCTCATCGTGCTCTACGTCCTGGCGCTGGGTCCCGGCAACTACCTGCTGTTGCGCTGGCGGCGCCGCCTCGAGCTGAGTTGGGTGACCGTCCCGGTCATGGCCGTCCTCTTCGGCCTCGGCTCGTTCGGCCTCGCCTACGCCCGCAACGGCGGCGACGTGCTGGCCAACGTCGACAGCGTCGTCTACCTCGACCAGGGCGCGGGCGCCGTGCAGGCCGACTCGTACATCGGGCTCTTCGCCCCTTTCCGCGGCGACTACGACCTCACGGCCATCGACCCCAACGCGACCCCCGCCTCGACGCTGGCCTGGGGCCTCGGCAACGACAGCGGCAACCAGGGCCCACTCCACTCGGACGTCCCGCTCGGCATGCGCGTCGACGAGGGCGCGGCGCCCGTCACGGCCCACCTCGCGGGGTTGCAGATGTGGTCGCAGCGCAACATCGGCCTGCACCGGCAGCTGCCCCTGCAGGGGGACGTGGCGGCGAACCTGGCCCTGCGCGGCAAGGCGGTCGACGGCACGGTCACGAACAGGACAGCCATGACCTTGCGCGATTGCATGGTCGTCGGAGCCAACGGCGTGAGCGCGCTCATTTCCCGCATCGCCCCCGGCGCGACCGTGCGCGTGCCCCCCTTCGGCCTCGGCGGCGCAGGGTCGGGGGGCGCGCCCGGCTCCGGGAACGGGAACGGCGCGCCGGCCGGCCCGCTCAACGGCCTCTATAGCGGCGTCCCCGCGTCCGGCATGCTGGCCTCGGCCAAGCGCTACAACGACATCCTGGGCGCGGTCTTCCCTGGCGGCTCCGTCGCTACGGTCGCCACCCCGCTCGCGTTGATCGGGTGGGCCAACAGTCCCATCGGCGCCTTCGTCGTCAATGGGGCCGCGCCGCGCCGCACCGACCTCGACCTTGTCGTGGTCCCGCTCGGCCTTGGACAGGGAGGAGCGCCCGGGAGCTTCGCGTTGTCGCCGGGCGACCTGCCCGTGGGCGTCGCCGGCACCACCGTGACGCAGGGGAACGGCTCCAACGGCCTGATGCTCAACGCGGGCGACCGCATCGACGTCCAGCTAGCGCTCCCCGCGACGGCGAGGGGCCACGCGCGGCGCGTGGACACGCTCTCGCTGGTGGTCAACCCGACCAACGGCTCCTCCTCGCTCGCCTCCTCGACGGCCAGACTGTGGAACTGGCGTGCGCGCCGCTGGCAGGGGGTCGACCTGAGCGGCGGGTCGCTGGACGTGCACAGGGCCGCGCCCTACGTTTCGGACGACGGGCGGGTGCTGCTGAGGCTGGAGGCGCCGTCCGGCGGCGGCCTCTCTTTCAACAACGTCGACCAAAACATCCAGATCGGGGCCGCGGGGAGCGTATCATGACGACGGTCGCGGAGACATCGGGGCAACCTACTGGAGTCGCCGCCGCGGGCGTCGCGAGCGCGGCCGCGCCGCCGATGCTGTGGGCAGAGGGCCTCACCAAGAGCTACATGCGCGCGCGCGCTCTCGACGGCCTCTCGCTGCACGTGCCGCGCGGCAGCATCTACGGCTTCGTGGGACCCAACGGCGCGGGCAAGACGACCACCATGCGCATCCTGGCCACCTTGCTGGCCCCCGACGGCGGCGAGGCCTACGTCGACGGCCGCCCGCTGACCTCTAACCCGGGAGAGGTGCGCTCCAAGATTGGCTACATGCCGGACTTTTTCGGCGTCTACGATAACCTGACGGTGAGCGAGTACCTCGACTTCTACGCCGCCGCCTACGGCGTCTCCTCCGCCGAGGCCCGCCGCACCATCCCCGAGCTACTCGAATTGGTCGACCTCGCGCACAAGCGCGGCGACTTCGTGGAGGGCCTCTCGCGCGGCATGAAGCAGCGCCTGGGCCTGGCGCGTACCCTCGTGCACAACCCCGAGGTGCTCTTGCTCGACGAGCCCGCCTCGGGCATGGACCCGCGCGCGCGCTACGAGATGCGCGAGATCGTCAAAGAACTGCAGCGCCTGGGCAAGACCGTGCTGGTGAGTTCGCACATCCTGCTCGAGTTGGCCGAGATGTGCTCGCACATCGGCATCATCCAGGGGGGGCGGCTGCTGCGCGAGGGACCCGTCAACGCCATCCTGCAGTCGCTGCGCGGCGCCCGCGCCGTGCGCGTCGGCGTGATGGGCGACGGGGTGAGCTCGGGTACGCGGGAGGCCGCCGCCGCGGTGCTGGCGCGCCAGCCGGGCGTCGGCGAGGTGCAGGTGGTCGGCGACGACCTGGAGGCGACCTTCACGGGGGACGACCGGGGCACGGCGGCGCTGCTGCGCGCGCTGGTCGAGGCGGACATCCCCGTGCTACACTTCGCCCCCGCCGCCAACTCGTTGGAGGAAATTTTCATGCAGCTGACCGACGCGGACGGGACAGAGGGGCCAGCGGGGACGAAGGGGGTGGGCGCATGATGCGGGTCAACGCGGTCCTGGGCAAAGAGATCACCACGCGCATGCGCGGCTGGCGCGCCGCCGCCGTGATCACCCTGTACCTGACGCTGCTGGCGGTCGTTTCGCTGCTGACCTTGAGCGGGTCCAACACGCCGGCGAGCTACGCCGACTCGACCAAGGTGGGCCAACTCATGTTCGGCCTGCTGGCGGGCTTCCAGATGGCGCTGATCCTCTTCATCACGCCGGCCTCGACGGCCGACGCGATCAGCGGGGAGCGGCAGCGCCAGACGCTCGAGCTCCTGCTGGTGACGCGGCTCTCCTCGCTCTCCATCGTGTTGGGCAAGCTCGTGGCCGGGCTGGCCTTCGACGTGCTGCTCATCGTGTGCTCGCTGCCCCTGTTCAGCCTCGTCTTCCTCTTCGGCGGGGTCGACCCGAGCACGTTCCTGAGCGTGTTCGCTATCTTCCTGGCCTCGACGCTGCTGATCGGCTCGATGTCACTATTCATCTCCACACTGATGCGGCGCAGCGGCGCGGCGGTCGTGGTCAGCCTCCTGTGCACGCTGGGCCTGACCGTCGGGCTACTACTGCTCACCTTCTACTTCGTTCTGGCCGTCCCCAACAACGGCGGCGGGACCCCATCGCTGCCCGTCGTCGCCTATCTCGACCCGCTGGTCGGGTTCATGGCCGCCCTGACCAACGATACGTCGACTTTCTCCAGCGCCAGCTACCTCACGGGCGGCCCGCTGAACCTGCCCTTCTGGGCCGACCAGGCCATCGTCGACGTCGTGCTTTCGGCCCTCTTCATCATCGGTAGTGTGCGGCTGCTGCGCCCGCGTTGGGCGCCCCGCCCGCGGCGTGTCGCGCGGCCGGTCGTGGCCGCGACCACGACAGGGGGTGAGGCGTGAGCGATACCCTGCAACCCTTCACGGCGCGGGTGCTGCGCCGCATGGCCTGGCGCCACGCCGCGCCCTGGCTTGCGCGCGGCCTCGCCGCCGGTCTGGCCGCGGCCGCCGCGCTCCTGTTGATAGCGCACGTCGCGCCATGGGCCGAGGCCTCCTGGTGGGCCCTGGCCGCGCTCGCCGCGCCCACGCTCGCCGGCGCCCTCGTCGCGCTGGCGACGCGGCCGGCCCCCGCGACGGCGCTGCGGCGCGCCGACCATCTGCTGGGCCTGCGCGATCGGCTGACCACGGCGTGGGAGTACCGGCAGTATAGCGGCGACCATGGGGGCGGTCGCGAGGCGCCCATCCTGCGCCTGCAGCGCGCCGACCTCATCGCGCACGCCGGCGGTCTCGACCTGCGCGCGGGCCTGCCGCTGCGCCCCCGACGCCGCGAGATGGCCGCGCCTGCGGCGGGCGTCGTGTTGCTGCTCGTCGCGTTGCTGCTGCCGAACCCGCAGAACGGTGTCCTCGCGGCGCGCGCGACCGCGCACGCGCGCATCGCGCGCGCCGCGACGCGTATCGACGCGGCCCGACACGCCACGATGGGCCTGCCGCCCGCGACCACGGCCGCGCTCACGAAGGCCGATAAGTTGAGGCAGGCGCAGATCGCGCGCATCCTCGCCCGCCTCCGCAAGGAGCTTGCGGCCGCGCGCACGAGCGCGCAGGCCTACAAGGCCCTCGCCCGCGCGCAGGACGCCCTGCGTGCGCTCGGCAATTCACGGGCGGCGGCGCAGCGCAACGCACAGGCGGCCCTGGCGGCCGCGCTCGCCCGCGATGCGGCCACGCGGCCCCTCGCCAACGCCGTGCGCGGCGGGAACCCTGCCGCCATTGCCCGGGCGAGCCAAAAGCTTGCCGAAGGGCTCCCCAAGATGTCGCCGGCCGGCCGCGCCAGCCTTGCTCGCGCCCTGCAGTCCGCCGCGCAGTCCGCCGGCGCCGACAGCGCGGCGAGTCCCTCGCTGCAGCAGGCGGCGACAGCGTTGGCGCAGGGCGATCAGGCGGGCGCCCGCGCCGCCCTGCAGCAGGCCGGCAAAGGGGCTGCGGCCGACGCGGCCCGCGGCGCCCAGCAGAGCGCGCTCGACCAGGCCAACGCCTCGCTCGACAGCGCGCGCAACGACGTTTCCGGCCTGAACGGCGACGGGTCGTCGGGACCCCCCGGTCAGGCTACTGGCAAGGGCGGCGCCACCACGGGCGCGGCCGGCGGCGCCGGCAAGGGCTCCGGTAAGGGTGGCGATCGATCCGGCCAGGGCGGCAAAGGCCAGGGCCAGGGGAGCGGTTCGGGGCAAGGCCAGGGCCAGGGGAGCGGTTCGGGGCAAGGCCAGGGCCAGGGGAGCGGTTCGGGGCAAGGCCAGGGCCAGGGGAGCGGTTCGGGTAGTGGCAGTGGTCGCGGCTCGGGCAGTGGTAGCGGCGCCGGCGGGTCCGGTGGTGGTGGTCGGGGCGGGAACGCCAGCGGCGGCGCCAACGGCAACCGCGGCGACCGCGTCTACGTGCCCGCGCCCCAGGGCAACGGCCGCTCGACGACCTCCAAAGGGACCGACGCCGCGCCCGCCGGTGGGGCCTACCAGCCGCTGACCAGCGTGCTGCCCTCCTACGAGCGCGCCGCCCGCGCCGAGCTCAACAACGGCTCCGTCCCCGCCGCCGACCGCTCGCTGGTCAGCACGTATTTCGACCGTCTGCACCATGGAGGTAAGTAAGCCTGCGACGGCCCTTGCCCTCCCCGCTCCGCGTGGGGCCTGGATGGCGGACCACGGGCGCCGCGGCGTCGAAACGTTGGCGTTAACGTTGGCGTCAATGCGGCCACCCGACCGCGGTCGGCGTTGTTTGCCATGCGACCGCAGTCGCAGGCGTTAGTTAGGAGAGCGCGTGTCCATAGTTCCCGACAAGGGTATCGACGAGGCGGCGGTGCGGTCCTTCACAGAGGCCGGCCGGCGCATGGAAGAGTCCATCGGCCGGGTCGTCGTCGGCCAGCGCGAGGTCGTGCGCCAGGTGCTCATCGCCGTGCTGGCGGGCGGGCATGTGCTGCTCGAGGGCGTGCCCGGACTCGGCAAGACGCTGCTGGTGCGCACGCTCGGCCAGACGCTCGACCTGCGCTTCTCGCGCGTGCAGTTCACGCCCGATCTGATGCCCGCCGACATCACCGGCACCAACATCATCGACGAGGACGAGGGGGGCCATCGCGTCTTCTCCTTCCAGGCCGGCCCCCTTTTCGGCAATGTGGTGCTGGCCGACGAGATCAACCGCGCCACGCCCAAGACGCAGTCCGCCCTGCTCGAGGCCATGCAGGAGCGCACCGTCACCGTCGGCGGCCAGACGCGCGCTCTGCCCAGCCCTTTCTTCGTGCTGGCTACGCAGAACCCGCTGGACATGGAGGGCACCTACCCCCTGCCCGAGGCGCAGTTGGACCGCTTCCTGTTCAAGACGCTGGTGCCGTTCCCCGGTCCCGAGGAGCTCATCGGCATCATCGGGCGCACCATCAGGCCGCCGGACGAGTTGGAGCCGGTGGTCGAGGGCGCGCAGCTGCTGGAGATGGTGCGCGTGGCGCGCGCCGTCCCCGTCGCCTCGACGGTCGCCGAGTACGCCGTGCGCTTGCTGTTGGCTACGCACCCCGAGCGCGAGGAGTCCCCCGCCGAGGTGCGGCGCTACGTGCGCGCCGGGGCCAGCCCCCGCGCCCTGCAGGCCTTGATCAAGGCTGGCCAGGTGCGCGCGCTGATCGAGGGGCGCTACAATGCCTCGGTCGAGGACGTGCAGGCCCTGGCCCACCCCGTGTTGCGCCACCGCGTGCTGCTCAATTTCGAGGGGCAGGCCGAGGGCGTCACCTCCGACGCCATCGTCGGCAGGCTCCTCGAGGGTGTCCGTGTTTGACGCGGGGACGCGGGGACACGGGGACGCGGGCTCCTTGGCGGCGCACGCGCCTAACGGATACGTAGTAGTTGACAGCGCGACCCCTTTCATCTTATAGTCATATCAACCGTTGAGCCCGACGGTTGTAGTTTGTGGATGGTGTCACGATGAGCGTAGACGGATTGGACGGATTGAAGGTCAAGCGATTAGCCGAGCTGCTGACGGAACTCGACCGCACATTTAGGGACGATTTCAAGCGCAGCAGTGGGGTGCCGTGTAACCTCACCGTTGCTCAGTACCAGGTGATCTCCATGATCGTCGCCGACGGGGATGCGTCGCAGAAGCGGATCTCCGAGAATCTGGGCGTGACCGGCCCGACGGTGGTGCGCATCATCGATGCGCTGGAGAAGAAAGAACTTGTTTATCGCACGCGGGACAAAGAGGATCGCCGCATCGTGCTGATTTCGCTGACCGACAAGGGCCGGCGAGCCCAGTTCGACTGCGCTGAGATGCACGAGGGCAAGCTGGCGACGATGGTGGCGCGCCTGCCCACCAACACCACCGACACCTTGCTCGACAATCTCTCCGCGCTCCTCAAGGCCGCCAAGCCCGCGCCCGCCGCCGCGGCGGCCAGCTGATAGTCGTCGGCCGGCAGTGGTCAGTGGTCAGTGGTCAGTGGTCAGTGGTCAGTCGTCGGTGGGGCAGTGTCGTGGCGGCGTGGCGAGTTAGCTGTCGCACGGCTGCTACTGTAACCGCGACGATGACGCCCCTACTTACTTGCTGACGGCTGACGACTGATCACTGCCGACTAACGCGCGGAGCCGCGCCTCCGTGAGCAGGCGCGGCTCCGTGCGTGGACCCTCGGGGGTGAGGCGCGTGCGCACGACGTAGTAGGGGCCGCCCTCGTCCGAGGAGTCCCACGCGTGGTAGCCGCGCAGGTGTACTTCCGCGCGCGGCTCGGGCGGGTCCAGCCGCAGCGTCCCGCTACTGTGGCGCACGCGCGCGTCGTCGACCCCCAGCATAGAGCAGAAAAGATCTTGTAGCGGCTTGACCGGGCCGTCGGCGTCGCGCTCGAGGGGCGTGGCCAGGTAGGAGACCACGCGCAGGTCCAGCCACAGGTCGCGGAAGGTGTCCTCCAACTCGACGGGGTTGGTCCCGCCCTCGAGCAGGGTGCGCTCGGCCAGGCGCTTGTAGGCCGTGGCGTCCTTGGTCAGGCGCAGCGAGGCCACCGCGCGCGCGCCGCGCCCTCGCAGGGTGTACGGCTCCCACCACCCGTTGATGCCTGGTGGGACCGGCAGGCGCACGCGCAACTCCGCCGCCGGCGTCTCCACCATCGCGCGCACCGCCCGCTCGCTCTCCGGCGACAGCGGCCGCGCCCCGCGCCATTCCTCAAGAACGCTCATAGCCGCCTCCAACGGGTCCCTAATAGGACCTGCGATTGTAGTCGCAGGCCTATCATAGTCGTTACTGTCCCGTCTGCCCGATCGAGGGCGCGCCGTAGCCCGTCAGCTCGGTGTAGGCTTTGCCGCTGACCTTGTGGCCGGCGCGCGTCCCCGTCACGGTGCAGCTACCCTCCCAGTAGCTCGAGCTAACGCCGATCGAGCCGTAGCTGTCGACCATCTCCTGGTCGTGGATGGTCGGGCGCACCACCACGTCGAGGCGGAGGCTGAGCACGCGCACGCGCCAGGCCGATGGGTACGTGATCCCCGTCACCGGGCTACGCCAGTGCTCCAGGGGTGTGATCGTGGCGTCGCGGACGTAGCGCTGCGCGCCGTCCGGCAGGAGCGCCTGCGCCCACCGGGAGTCGCGGAAGGTGTCGGGGTGCTGGTTGACGAGGCTGATGTCGGCTCCGTCGCCCAGTTGCAGCGCCATCCAGTCCCAGCCGCGCACCGAGGTCCCGCCCATGTTGCCCCACTGGTGGTCGTTCCACACCACGCCGTGCACCGGGATGCGCCTCCCGGCGATCGTCAGCGCGCCGGTCGCCTGCATATGTGTCAGCGAGTAATAGTAGGTGTAGCCGCTGCCCCAGCCGGTGTAGCCGCCGTTGACCAACATCGGCGCGCGCCGCGAGGTGGCGGTCAGGTCGACACGGCTCTCGGACGTCGCGCCGTGGATGCCGTAGCTGAACGGCCCCAGGGTCGTCAGGGCGAGCGCGCCGGAGCGCAGGTCCAGCCCAGTCGCGCTCGCGACGGCGCCGGCCGCGGGCCCCTTGTACTGAATGTTTTTGTAGAAGCGGCCGTGCGCCTCGTCCGAGACCGCCACGTCGGTGCGGTACACCGTGTCGTAGGGTGTGCCCGGGAAATACTTTCGCAGCCCCGCGAACTTGAAGAAGGTCGTCTCGAAGCCGTAGGTGTGTCCCTTGTCGTCGGCCAGATGGCCCACGAAATACCACCACTCTACCGGGACCGGGTGCGCCGCCGTGTCGGCGGGGAAGCGCACCGGGCGCCCCGCGCTGCCGTGCGCGTCCGCTGGCGTGCTCCGCGCCAGGGCTGTCGCCGGCGACAGCAAGAGCAAGAGCAAGAGCAAGAGCAAGGTGATCAGGGAAACAAGCTTTTTCATAGATGCGTGTCTGTCCTCATGGCACAGGAGTTCTAGAACGTACATCTATAGTGTGCCACAAGCGCGTTGGATGCGCGGAGTGGCGCGGTCTTCTTCGCTGGTCAGGCGTTGGTGGGACGCGTGTTCGTCGATAACCGCGCGGGGACCATCTACGTGGAGGGGATGGGAGTAAGGGCGCCTACTCCCGCTCGATGACGGGGAACAGGCGCGCCTCGCGGGCGACGGGCGTGCCGGGGTCGAGGTAGCCCCAGCCCCCCGACGCCGAGGGCGGCTGCTCACCAAGGCCGAGCGCCCGCCGCAGCTCGGTCATCTTGCCCGGCATGGTCGGCAGCAGCAGCGAAGCGGCGATGCCCAGCGTCTCGGCGGCGTAGTAGAGCGTCGTGGCCACGCCTTCGGTGTCGCCGTTCTTGTGGGCCGTCCACGGCTTCTTGTCCTCGAGGTAGCGGTTGACCCGTTGCGCCAGCCCGATGCCCTCGGCCAGGGCCAGGTGCGGCTCCATCGCCTCGACGCGCGCCCAGGCCCGGGCCGGCGCGGCCGTGGCGGCGTCGCGCAGGTCGCGGTCCACGTCGAGCTCCTGGCCGGGGTCGGGGACCTCGCCGCCACAGTAGCGGTTGATCATGGAGACCGCGCGGTTGGCCCCGTTGCCGAGGTCGTGCGCCAGGTCGGCGTTGTAGCGCGTCACCAAGAGGTCGCGCGTGAAGTCGAGGTCGTTCCCGAAGGCCATCTCGCGCAGCAGGCAGTAGCGCATGCCGTCGACGCCGAGCAGGTCGGCCAGGGCCACGGGGTCGCGGAACAGGCGCAGCGCCTCCTGGCGCTCGGCCTCCTGCAGCTCCGTGCGGTCGCTCTTGCCGCCCTTGAGGCCGCCGATGGTCCAGTAGCCGTGCACGTTGAGGCGCCGGTAGACCGGGATGCCGGCCGCCTGCAGCATGCAGGGCCAGTAGATGCCGTGCGGCTTCAGGATGTCCTTGGCCACCAGGTGTTGCGCGGACGGCCAGTAGCGGCGATAGAGCTCGCCGTCGGGGTAGTCGAGCGCCGACACGTAGTTGATCAGCGCGTCGAACCACACGTAGGTAACGTAGTTCGCGTCGAAGGGCAGCGTGACGCCCCAGGTCAGGCGGCTCTTGGGGCGCGAGATGCAGAGGTCTTCGAGCGGCTCGCGCAGGAAGGCCAGGAGCTCGCGGCGGTACTGCTCGGGGCGCACCAGGTCGGGCTTCTCGTCGAGCAGGTCGACCAGCCATTGCTGGTAGCGGCCCATACGGAAGAAATAGTTCTGCTCGGCGATGTACTGCGGGACCGTGCCGTGCTGCGGGCAGCGGCCGTCGACGAGCTCTTTCTCGGTGTAGAAGCGCTCGCAGCCGACGCAGTAGAGGCCGCCGTACTCGCCGAAATAGATGTCGCCGGCGTCGTAGACCTTTTGCAGGATCTCTTGCACGACGCGCTTGTGGCGCTCCTCGGTCGTGCGGATGAAGTCGTCGGGGGCGATGTCGAAGCGCGGCCACATGGCGCGGAAGGTCCTGCTGACGCGGTCGGCGAGTTGTAGCGGCGTCTCGTCGTTGGCGGCGGCCATGAGCGCGACCTTGTCGCCGTGCTCGTCGGTCCCGGTCAGGAAGCGGGCATCCTGGCCGTAGAGGCGGTGGTAGCGCGTCAGCGCGTCGGCCAGCGTCGTGGTATAGGTCGAGCCCAGGTGGGGCTCACCATTGACATAATAGATGGGCGTGGTGATGTAGAAGGTGTCGGTGTCAGGCATACCCACATTCTACCGCACCCCCGCCCCAGAGCGATGAAGCTACCGTTGTCCTTTGGTCCAACTCAGCGCCGCCTATGATGAGGCGCACGGGGCCGCCACGCACGATAATGCTGACGACGCTTGAAACACCTTCGTGATACTCGTGGGAGACTGCCATGGACCTTGCAACGCGCGCATAATTATCATGATTATTCTGACCGCAAGTACTACTCATTGCACGGCGGCGTGTGGTCCGGCAGGTAGCGTTCGCCCCACGCGGCGATCGCCTCGACGATCGGGTCGAGGGCGCGCCCGGCCTCGGTGAGCGCGTAGCTGGTGCGCGGGGGCATCGTCGACTGCACCGTCTTGCGCACCAGGCCCGCCTGCTCCAGGAGGACGAGGCGTTGCGCCAGCGTGGTGGAGTTGATCCGTCCCGCGTTGCGGCTCATCTCGTTGAAGCCGGCCGGACCGTGCAGCAAGGCGGACACGATGAACAGCGTCCACTTCTCCTGCAACAGGCTGAACGCGCTGGCGGCCCGCGCGCTCAGGCCAGGACAGGAGGCGGGCGCGGCGGCCGGCTCCGGCTGATGTCGTGTGGTCTGTGACATAGCCCTAGTATAGCCTACGCGCGCCATGATATCAAACGCTTGACAAAATAGAGTATTATAGATAAAGTAGTGAGGGATGTGGCGTATCGCCATGTTCGATAGATTGGGAGGATACCCGCATGGCGACTACGAACAGCACGAGCAACGGGGCGGCGACCGCGCCGAACACAGCGCCCGCCGCCGCGGCGGCGGCCGCGCACACCACCTACCAGATCGATCCCGTGGCCTCGCGCGTCGCGTTCACGATCGGCCATCGCCTCTTCTTCGTCAAGAGCGCGGAGGTGACGGGCCACTTCGCGGATGTCGCCGGCACGATCACCCTGGACGACCAGGACCCCGGCACGGCTCAGGCGGCGGTCACCATCGGCGCGGCCAGCATCGACACGGGGAACGCGCGGCGCGACACACACCTGCGCACGGCCGATTTCTTCCATGTGGACCAGCACCCCACGCTGACGTTCCGCAGTCGCCGCGTCGAGCCGGTCGACCCGGCGGCGGGCCGCTACCGTGTGGTGGGCGACCTCACGGTGCACGGCGTGACGCGGGAGGTGACCCTGGAGGTCCACCATGCCCCGGCGCTCGACGCGGGGCGCGACCGCCGGATGGCGCTCACGCTCACGGCGCCGCTCAACCGGCGGGACTTCGGAATAACGCAAAACAACCCGGTTTTCAAGGTCGCCGACGACCTGACCGTCACGCTGACCATCGAGGCGACCCCCGTCTGATCGCCCCACCACCCGTCCCGGTAACACGTATGTGCGCAGATAACGAGGGGTCCGCGGGCTCCTCCGCGACAGCGCGACAGAGAGAACAGAGAGAGAAGACATGACGACAGCATTCGATGCGATCAGGGTGGGCCGGTTCGATCTGAGCAATCGGATTGCCATGGCGCCGATGACCCGGAGCCGCGCCCACGGGTCCGGGGCCGCGCCGACCGCGCTAATGGCCACCTACTACGCGCAGCGGGCCAGCGCCGGCCTGATCATCACCGAGGGCACGCATCCCTCCGCTATCGGGCAGGGCTACCCGTTCACGCCCGGCCTGCACACAGCCGCGCAGGTGGCGGCGTGGCGGCCGGTAACCGCGGCGGTGCACGCCGCGGGCGGGACGATCTTCGCGCAACTGATGCACACCGGCCGGATCGGGCACCCGAGCGTGTTCGCCGAACCCCTGACCCCGGTCGGCGCCTCGCCGGTCGCGGCCGCCGGGCAGGTGTTCACCCCGGAGGGTCCACAAGACTTCGTCGCGCCCGAACCGCTGAGCGACGAGGGCGTGCGCGCCACGATCACCGATTTCGTCGCCGCCGCGCGCAACGCGCGCGACGCCGGCTTCGACGGGATTGAGTTGCACGGGGCCAACGGCTATCTGCTGCACCAGTTCCTGTCCACCAACGCCAACCAGCGCCAGGACCAGTGGGGCGGATCGATCGAGGGGCGCATCCGCCTGACCGTCGAGGTCAGCGCGGCCGTCGCGGCGGCCATCGGCGCCGACCGGGTGGGGCTGCGGCTGTCGCCGGCCAACCCCTTCAACGACATCGTCGAAGACGACCACCGCGCCACCTACCGGGCGCTCGTGGCGGCGCTCAACCCGCTCGGCCTGGCCTACCTCCACCTGGCCGAGGGTCCCGACCGGGAGTTGACCGGCGAGTTGCGCCAGTTGTGGGACGGCGTGTTCATGCTCAACCCGTTTACCCCCGGCGCCTACACCGGCCCCGACGCGTTGACCTTGATCGAGGACGGCGCCGCCGACATGGTGTCCTTCGCCACGCTGTTCCTCGCCAATCCCGACCTGCCGGCGCGTTTGGCCGCGGGCGGTCCATTCAACGCGCCTGACTACGCGACCGCCTACGGCGGGGACGAGCGCGGCTACATCGACTACCCCGCCCTGGCAAGCTGACCGCGGCCGGCAGGAGAGCGGCGCGCCTAGCCGCATAATCCTCCAGGGCGCCGGCCGGGCAGTCGTGCTCTTGCACGGATGGTCCTATACCTGGGCCGCGTGGCGGAAGGTGACGTCCCTCACTGGCCGATGCCGGCTTCACCGTGATCGCGCCCGACCTGCGCGGCCCAGGCGATTCCGCATCTTTGGAAGGACACATCATGACCACCGACCTCGCGTCTCGAGTACAGCAGTTAGAAGACCGCAACGCCATCAGCGAGCGGGTCATCACGTACGCCATGGCCATCGACCGCGCGGACTGGGACTTGTTCGCCTCCTGTTTCACCGATCCCGTCCACATCGACTTTTCCGATGCAGGACTGCCGGCGAGCGACTTCCCGCGCGACGCATTCGTCGCCTTCGCTCGCGGCGGACTCAGCGGCTTCGCGGCGCGCCAACACCTCAGCCCCAATCACGTCATCGCGTTCGACGGCGCCGATCTGGACCGGGCCATCTGCTACTCTTACATGTACGCGCAGCACTACCTACCCGGCGCCGAAGGCGGCGACTTTTTCTTGATGCGCGGCTCGTACACCAACCACATGCGTCGCACGTCGGACGGTTGGCGCATTGAGAGCCTCACGCAACACGTCAGCTGGGCCGAGGGGAACGAGGGCCTTCCCGCGCAGGCCGCCACGCGCTTCCAGGCAGAGCATGATACGAGATGTGGTAAACCTGAGCGTACGATCAGGGGCGCCTATCACGATTAGAGGACGTGTGGCTGTTGAGCCTACGCCGACCCTTTAGAGCCCGCTCCCTGCCATGCGCGCGGGGCAAAGGTTCCGATATTTTGGTATCCATTGGATTGGGGACGAGGGGAAGGCGTGTTACCATAAAGTCATGAACAATGCTTTCATCGACCGCCTCGTCAAGGGGCCGATCCTGTGTGACGGCGCCATGGGCACGCTCTTGCTTGCCGCCGGCGCACCCGCCGCGCATCCCTTCGACGAGTTGAACCTGAGCAGGCCCGCCCTCGTCGGCGACATCCACCGCGACTATATCGCCGCCGGGGCCGAGATCATCGAAACCAATACGTTTGGGGCTAACCACGCGCGCCTAGAGCCGCACGGCCTCGCCGCCCGCGTGCGCGAGCTCAACGTGCGCGGGGTCAAGATCGCGCGCGACGCCCGCGAGGTCTCCGGCGAGGATGTCTTCGTGGCCGGCGCGGTCGGGCCGCTTGGCCGGCCCAACGCCGTCCACGACCTCGGCCCCGCGCGCGTGCGCGCGATCTTCGCGGAGCAGGTGGAGGGGCTGCTCGAGGGCGGCGCCGACCTGCTCCTTTTCGAAACGTTCGGCGACGCCGAGGAGCTCGCCCTCGCCGTCGAGGCCGCCCGCTCCGCCTGCGACCTGCCGGTCGTGGCCCAGCTGACCTTCGACGAGGACGGCCGCACCCTCGCCGGGCAAACGGCCCGCGAGACCGTGGCGCGCCTGCGGCGTCTCGACATCGCCGTGCTGGGCACGAACTGCAACCTCGGGCCGCAGGCCACGCTCGACGTGGTCGAGGAGCTTGCCGCCCTCGCCCCCGGTATGTTGCTCTCGGCGCAGCCCAACGCGGGCCTGCCCCGCCGCGTCGGCGGCCGCTTCATCTATGGCGCCGGACCCGAGTACGTCGCCGACTATGCCCGCCGCTACGCCGACGCTGGCGTCACCCTCATCGGTGGCTGCTGCGGCACGACGCCGGCGCACACGCGCGCCATGCGCGCGGCGCTCAGCGCGCGGCTCCCCGATCCCCCGCCCGCGCCTGCGCCGCGGACCCCCGCCCGGCGCGCCGCCCACCTGGTGGCGCATCCGATGGAAACAGCCGAGAGCGCGGCCGAGGGCGGGCCCGAGCCGACGCATTTGCAGCGGCTGCTCGCCGAGGGCCGCTGGGTCGTCAGCGTGGAGATGAAGCCGCCCCGCGGCATCAACCCCACCAAGGCGCTGCGCGGGGCCGAGACCCTGCGCGACGAGGGCAGCGCCGACGCGGTGAACATCACGGACGGTGCGATGGCGCGCGTGCGCATGGGCGCGCTCCCGCTGGCCTACCTCATCCGCGAGCGGCTCGGCCTCGACACGATCGTGCACATGACCACGCGCGACCGCAACCTGATGGCCCTGCAAAGCGACCTCGTCGGCGCCCACGCCCACGACGTGCGCAACATTCTGGCCCTGCACGGTGACCCGGTGCACGCCGGAGACTACCCCAACGCCTCGGGCATCTGGGACGTCGACTCGGTCGGGCTCATCGAGGTTATGGGCCGCCTCAACCGCGGCGAGGACGCGGGTGGCGCGCCCATCGGCCGCCCGGCCGGCTTCCACATCGGCTGCGCCGTCGACCCCACCAAGGATTGGGACTTCGTGCGCGAGCGCCTGCGCCAGAAGCTCGCCGCCGGCGCGCACTACATCATGTCGCAGCCGGTCTACGACCTGGAGGAGTTCCACCGCTTCCTGGATTACCTGGGCCCGCTGTCCGTGCCGTTCCTCGTCGGCGTGATGCCGCTGCACAGCCACCGCCACGCCGAGTACCTGCACAACGAAGTGCCGGGCATCGACGTGCCCGAGCCGATCCGCCGCCGCATGGCCGAGGCGGGCGAGAACGGCGGGGCCGAGGGTATCGCCATGGCGCGCGACTTCCTGGCCGGCGTCGCCTCGCGCGTCCAGGGCGCCTACCTGATGCCCTCCTTTGGACGCTACGAGGTCGTCAGCGCGGTCATCCGCGACCTGCCGGGCCGCTAGCGCACAGGGCCGCTAGCGCACCGGGCCGCTAGCGCACGTGGATGGTGACCCGGTCGAACGAGTACCACTGTCGCTGCGCGCCCGCGACGAGGTAGGCCTCCACGCTGAGGATGTACGCGCCGGGGCGCCGATAGGCGTGGCGCGCGTCCATGCCGCGCGTGGTCGCGCCGTCGCCGAACGTCCACCGCCACGGGTACTTGAAGGCCGCGGGTGGCAGCGACCCCGCCACGTTGGCCCTGTTCTCCCGCAGTAGCAGGGGGTGGCCGGCCGGGTACGCGCCGCGCGCCACGAAGGGCGTCCAGCTGTCGAACCTGGCGTTGCTCGTCAGCGCCGCGTTGATGGCCACGACGCGCCCGTTGACCGAGAGCGAGGGCACACCGTCCACCCCGCACGCCCGCGCCACCCCCACACCGAGCAGCGTCCCACCGAGTAGCAGCCCGGGCACTATTGCGTGTATCCGCATAGTTAACTCTCTCCGGTACAGCTACGGTAAACCGTGAAACGGGGGGCGCTAGCGATGACGGGCCGCATGTGGCAGGCTGAAGGGGCCCGTGGCTCGCTCCCACGGGCGTCAGGAGCTTGTCGCATGGATCCGTCGTGTGT
>JAABUH010001666.1_pt1 | contig 23617 bp, 23 predicted proteins | sample 5559121 | NCBI WGS metagenome assembly JAABUH01 (sample SAMN10711871, study PRJNA513364) | rock metagenome | isolation source: Antarctica rocks | place: Antarctica: Victoria Land, Battleship Promontory nord | collected 2015-12-28
GCCGCCGGGCGGGGCGACCGTGGGGTCGGTGCGGCCCGGCGCGTTGACGTAGAAGGACGGGTCGCGGGGCGGCACTTTGGCGTCGAAGATCTCCTCGAAGTTGCGCTTGTAGTCGGACGACAGGAAGAAATTGTGGTGGCGCAAGCTGGGGTAGACTTTATCGGTGCCAAGATACAGCATGAACGCGGAAGACGTGAAGGGCGTCTTTTTCCAGTTCGTTTCGGCAAATTTGGCGGGCCGCTCGGCCAGCAGGTCGGTGTAGGTGTAGGGCAGGTCGGCGTTGGAAATCACAATGTCGGCGGGAAACATCTCACCGTCTAAGCAAACGCCCCTGGCCCTGCCGTCCTTGACCATGATCTGGGTGACGTTTTGGTTGGTTTCGATAGAAACGCCCAGTTTTTTGGCGACGGCGGCCATGGCGAGCGGGAGGGCGTAGATGCCGCCTTCGGGGTAGTACAGCCCGTCCTCGGCCAGTTCGGTGTAGGGTAGGAGCGTGTAGACGGCGGGGGCCTCGAAGGGGGAGATGCCCAGATACATCGCTTGCATCGAAAACGCCTGGCGCAGACGGTCGCTTTTGAAAAACTGCGAGACGTGCGTATAGAGCTTGTCCAGGGCGTTCAATTGGCCGAGCAGCTTCAGGTTGGGTGCGTTGAAGAAATCGGTGGCTTTGGCGAAGTTCCTTTCGACGAATTTCGCGCGCCCGATGCGGTACTTCTTGCCGGCGTCTTCCAGGAAGCGGTAGTAGCCGGACGTCGCACCCGGCTCGATGCGCTCCAATTCGGCGGTCATCCTGGGGAGGTCGCTGGACATCTCCATCGAGGCGCCGTCGCCGAAGTGGACCGCGTAGTTCGGCTCCATCTTGATCAACCGGACCCAGGAATCGAAGTCCTCGCCGCAAGCGGCGAACAGGTCGCGGTAGACGTCGGTCATCAGGAGCAGGGAGGGGCCGGTGTCGAACCGGAAGCCGTTCACTTCACGGATGTTGGCCCGTCCGCCAATGGCGGCATTTTTCTCTAAGACCGTGACTTGGAAGCGGCCCGTCGCTTGCAGGCGCATGGCAGCGGCCAGCCCGCCGATGCCGGCCCCGATGATGACAACGCGCGTTAGCGCTTGCGTTGGTGCGTGCGTGACCATTAGTATTCCGTTCTAAGACAGCCCTATTATACCCGGAACCCGTGCGTTCGGACCTAACCCCAGCGCGAGCGCGGTGCAACCGCATTTGACTGACCCTTCCCTAGTACGAAAGGGTCAAAGGAACTGGCCGCAGGGCTAGTCCCTGTCCAGGGGGCTGGCGACGCCGCGCTCGTTCGGTTGAGGGCGTGGGTATAGATCATGGTCGTGCGAACGTCTTTGTGGCCGAGAAGCTCCAGGACGGTACGAATATCGTAGCCGTCTTCGATGAGATGGGTGGCGAAGGAGTGGCGGAGGGTGTGGCAGGAGTCGGCTTTGGCGAGGCCGGCCTAGGCAATGGCGGCTTTGACGGCCCGTTGCAGCGTTTCTTCGCCGAGATGGTGGCGGCGGACGAGGCCGGAGCCGGGATCGGCGGAGAGGGTGCGGGCGGGAAAGACCCACTGCCCGCCGAGTTCTCGGCCTGCGTGCGGGTACTTGACGGCCAGGACGTGGGGGAGAAAGACATCGGCCCAGCCGTGGGCGAGGTCATCGTGATGGAGCAGGGTGACGCGGGCGATCTGGCGAGCGAGGGGTTCTTTGAGGGACTGCGGGAGCCTTGTGACTTCGGCGCGTGTGAGGACGACAGGAAGACGCTCAGGGTGTTTGGCGGGTTGGATGCCGTGGAGGGCGGGGAGTGGGAGTTGGAGAACATCGCGGTAAAGAAACAGGAGGGCATTGCGGGCGACATTCTGGGTGCTGGCGGCGACGGTACGGTCGACGGCGAGGTGTATGAGGTAGTCGCGCACCTGTGCGGCTCCGAGCGTGCGGGGGTCTCTGCGTCCATGAAAGTCAAGAAAAAAGTCAAGAAAACGGCGTATGGTGTGCGTGTAGGCGTTTTCGGTATGGATACTCAGGTGCCTGCGCCGTGCGGTTTCGCGCACCTGGTGAAGCAGGGCCTCAGGTGGGGATGTGCCGGGAAGGAAACGGGGGGCATGGGGGTGAACTCCTGGGTTGTGTTTGGGCGTAAATGTTAGGAAGCGGCGGCGGCGTGTTATGGGGTATCTTTTGTTGTCTGGGCATTTTTTGGGGTATCATACCTTATGCTTGCCTGCTGCCGGGGTGTTTTTGCAGCAAAAGAGCGAGAATGGACCCACTATACCGCACGGCGCGGTACAATACTTAGCTAGACCGCTGGATAGAGGCTATCCAGAGACGGCAACCTGGAAAGCCAAGTCAGATTCTTTCGGCATTGGGGCCAATCATGCTACGAACAGGGCTGCTGGGTTTTGCTGTGGGCAGTGGACTGACATACTTGTTTTGTGCGCTGTTTCTCCAGCCGACGGATTATGTTTTTTTCACACCCAGCTATTTTCAACAGGACTTGCTGAAACCCATAATGATCGCAGGGATCGTAGGCTTTACGGGTGGCTTGCTATGGGCTGCAAAAGTCCGCAGGGCACGGCAGAAACTCGCGCCTCCGATCGGCACGCCTTCGGAGCCTGGGGTTTGGCCCCCACCCCCTGCCAAACCATCATCGAGAACTGGACTGCCAGCAGTCTCACAATGCGCTGCGCCGGACGCCACCGCCGCCTTTGTCTCTGCGTGTTCGAGTGGCTGTGCGGGCTGGTGTCGCGGGTGAGCGCCCCCGTTGGGCTGCTACATCTATCTTTGCTGTGGCGTGTCCCTTCATTCAGAAGATACTCGAAAAATACCGGGAGGTATACCATGAGAAATCACGTTGTCTTGAGCGTGCTCGGCCTATGCGCTCTGTTGGTCACAGGCTTGTTTCTGCGTCCCCTACTTGTTCCTGCCGTCGCACAAACCCCGGCACTATCTCAAACCTCAACACCTTCCACTATCGGTCGCTATCAGTTGACCATTAGTGCGACTGGGGCCACTTACTTTTTGGACACAGCCACTGGCAGATTGTGGCACTACGAAGCTGCCGTGGTAGTGGTAGAGCCGCAGGCCGTCGGGTACAAGACTATCAGCGCGCATTGGGTAGAGATGGGTCCCCTGGTAGCAAAGCCATCCCCATGAAGCTGCAATCAGAGAAGACCTGTCACACGGCTTTTCCTGGCATCGGTCTAAGACCACGCTGCACCTGACGCCACCGCTCGGTTGCCTCTACGAGTTCGGTTGGCTGTGCAGTCAGGTGTCGCCGGTGAGCGCCACCGTTAGGGACGTGGAACCGCTACACCCGCCCGAAGAGGAGGCAGGCGTTGATGCCGCCGAAGCCGAAGGAGTTGGACAGGATGTAATCCACGCGCGCCGCCCGGCCTTCCGGCTGGCGGATGTAGTCAAGGTCGCAGGCAGGGTCCGGGTCGGTGAGGTTCAGGGTCGGGGGGAGCCAGTCGTCTTGCAGGCAGAGCAGGGAGATCGCCGCCTCCCAGGCCCCGGTCGCGCCCAGGGCGTGGCCGTGGTAGCCTTTCGTGCCGCTGATGGGGACAGAGTAGGCCGAGTCGCCGAACACTTGCTTCAAGGCTAGTGTTTCCGTGCTGTCGTTGAGCGGGGTGCTCGACCCGTGGGCGTTGACGTAGCCGACCTCGTGCGGGGCGATGTGGGCGCGGTCCAGGGCCAGCGCCATGCAGCGGGCGGCCTGGGCGCCGTCGGCGCGCGGCTGGGTCATGTGGAAGGCGTCGTTGGTGCAGGCGTGGGACAGGATTTCGCCGTAGAGGCGCGCGCCTCGCGCCTGGGCGTGGCCGAGGTCTTCCAGGACGAGCATGGCCGCGCCTTCGGCCATGACGAAGCCGTCACGGCCCTTGTCGAAGGGGCGCGAGGCCGTTTGGGGATCGTCGTTGCGCTGGCTCATGGCGCGGATGATGGCGAACGCGCCGTAGCAGAGGGGCGAGAGCGGGGCTTCGGAGCCGCCCGCCAGCATCAAGTCGGCGCTGCCGTCCCGGATCAAGTCCACGGCGCGGCCGATGGCGATGGGAGATGAGGCGCACGAGTCGCCGTTGGCCGTGGCTGGGCCGGTGACGCCCAGTTCGATGGCGACGTTGCAAGATCCCGCCCCGTTGAAGACCGAGAGGGCCAGCATCGGGTTGACTCCGCGTGGGCCGTGGGCGAGGAAGGCCGGGTACTGCTCTTCGGCGAAGCCGACGCCGCCCAGAGCTGTGCCCAGGCAGACGCCGATGCGGTCGCGGTCTTCGATGCGGAGGTCCAGCCCCGAGTCGGCGACGGCCATTTTTGAGGCGGCGACGGCGAACTGCGAGAACTTGTCCAGCCGCTTCAGCTTCTTGCCGTCCAGATACGGCGCAGGATCGAAACCCTGCACCTGCGCGGCGATGTGGGTGACAAAGGGAGACGTATCGAAGTGGGTAATCATGTCTACGGCGGAGCGATTCGCGCGCAGACCCGCCCGCAGCCCGTCCACACCAATGCCGATAGGTGTGATGATGCCCAGCCCCGTCACCACTACCCTCCGCCGCTCTTGCATTCTCACAACATTGCCTCTTTCTCCACTTTTGCCTTGATCGTCGCCAGCGTCCGCCCTGCAATGGCATGGACGAACTGATCTCCCACCATGTTCCGCGCGAACCAACCGTTCAGGAAGGGGAACGGGTACGTCAGGTCGTGTCCGATGGTGACTTTGACGCCCCGGCCCCAGGGGTCGTCGTCCAGGGACCAGACCACCCACATTCCCACGGCGACCCCCGCTAGATGCTTGAAGTAGATGCGTCCCGTTTCCGGCTCGCAGACCTGGACGCTGCGCCAGCGGACGGGGAATTCGAGGCCCGGCAGGGGAAAGTCGTTGCGCTCGGCCGCCATCTCGACGACCTTGCGGCGGCCATCGTCCGTCTGCTCGAAAACGATCACCTCGCGGTAATGGGGCAGCAGGGTGGGCCACTCCTGGATGTCGGCGGCAAGCTGGAAGATGCGCGACTTCGGCCCGCGCATATAAACGGTATTCTCAGTGTGCATGATTTTGCCCCCCAGCCCCCAATGCTGGGGGAGTAAGATCAGGAGAAGTGGGCCTCTCGCTTTCTCTTAGCCCCGCAGAATTGGGGGCTAGGGGGTGATCCTAAATGGTGGACAGGGCGAGGCGAAGCGTTGCCAGCGAGAACAGGTCGGCGGGCCGCGCGAGATCGCCGACCGTTCGCAGCAGAAGCTCCGTCAGCGGCTGGGACCGCCGCAGCCGCGCCGAAGCCCAGCCCAGCAGGGCAGGGGAGTGAACAACGCGCTGCACGGCGTCACACAGGCGGTAGCGCGGCAGCAGCTCGTTCCGCCGCGCGGCATCGTAGCTCCGAAGACTCTGCTTGCTGACATCGCCCCGCGCCAGCGCCTCCCCGATGGCCTGGGCTGCCAATTGCGCCCCGCGCAGGGCGAAAAAGACGCCCTCGCCGGTAAAAGGATTGATAAACGTCGCTGCGTCGCCGACCAGGACGGCGCCATCCTCCGAAGCGCGCGTCGTGTGATGGCCGAAGCAGCCCACGGTCTGCAAAGGTCCGACGGGCGAGGCGTCCCGAACCCACTCCCAAACCTGGGGGAACGACACGCGCAGGCGCTCCTCGAAGTATGCGTGACGCCGTCCAGCCATGCGCGGCGCTTCGGAAACGGGGACAACGATGTTGACGTTGCGCGTCCCCTCCGGCCCGCAGGTCGCGCCGACGCCGCAGCAGGCATCCGAGCGGTCGCGCGGCAGGTACATGGTGACGGACGTTTCGGGGGAAGTGTTGCCGGTATGATAATGCGTCACCAGCGCGATCCGCTGGAGGCGCGGGATGGGGCGGACGACAGCCATCTCGCGGGCCAGAAGGGAGCGCGTCCCATCCGCGCCGACCGTGATACGGGCGTGGAACTCGCATTCCGCGCCATCGGCATCCAGCCCCGCCGCGCCGGAAATGCCGTTGCCGTCGCGCAGGATGCGGCGAACATTCATACCCTCGACCACGCGCGCCCCCGCTGCTTCCGCCGCGTCTCGCAGCACTTTGTCGGTGACGGTGCGTGGGCAGGCCAGGGCGTCCGTCGCGCCGCTGAAGGCGGGCGCACGTTGGGGAACCACGGTTTCCCGTGTCAGCCGCGCCGCGCCGCCCGCCAGGAGGTCGGGCAAAACGCCCAGGTCGTCCCGCAGCAGCCGCGCCGCGCCGGGCGTCAGGTACTCACCGCATGGCTTGTCACGGGGGAACGCGGCTCGGTCTAAAAGGGTGACATCATAACCGGCACGGGCTAGAAACAGCGCCGTGGCCGAACCCGCCGGGCCAGCCCCGATAATAACGACGTCGGAAAGAGTGACGGACAAGAAGAACAGCCGATCTAAAGCACGGAACGCTTATTTTGTTCTACCCATTCTTGTCCTGAACTAATGCAATCCGAAAGTACCAATGTGCGTGTAGATGGACATTTTGGACGCCGGCCAGCCCAACCATCTTGCGGTATTCCGGCGGCGTGAAAGCCCGGCGGACACTGGCGGGGGCATCGTGGCGGGTGAAAGGATGGACGCGCAGGGCGGTCATGGACGCCTGGACCCCCCAGAGGGTAGGCAAATCGCGCCGTAGATCGCTGACCACGAAGCCGCGCGTCGTGAGGATGTCCATAACGGCCAGAAGACGCGCGGATGGCTCGAAGCCGAAGTGGTGGAAGGCGAGGGCGCACAGCGCGAGGTCAAAAGAGCGCGGCGCAAATGGCAGGAGGAGTGCGTCGGCCTGAGCCAGATGGACCTCCGGCGCGGTGTGCCGAGCCATTTGGAGCATCCCCGTGTGGTTGTCCACGGCCACGACGGTTAGATTCAGGCCGCGCCCTCGTCCCCAGTCTTGCAGGGCGCGCGGAATGTCGGCAGAACCCGTCGCGATGTCGAGGATGCGAACGCTGCTTCCTGCGGGAATGTCCCGGAGAAGACGGGCAACATGAATAAGGACCGTCTGCGTGCCGCCGAACAGGCGGTTCGTCAGGGCGACGTCCCGCATGGAGCGTTCCAGCTCGGCGAACGGTTGGTCCGGGTCGTCAATGTCTTCCGGCTCGTCCACCCGAGGCAGGTCAAGCCACGACATCCAGCGCCTCAGTCACCGCCTGGGCTGTTTCCTCCAGCAGTGCGTCCGTGTGGGCGGCGCTGATAAACGCGGCCTCGAACTGGGACGGAGCGAAGTAGACGCCGCGCTCCAGCAGAGCACGAAAAAAGGCCGCGTAGCGGGCCGTGTCGGATGTCTTGGCACTCGCAAAATCAACGACCTTGGCATCCGTGAAGAACAGCGTCATCATCGAGCCGAGCCGGTTGATCCGGTGGGGGATGCCCAGCCGCGCCGCCGTGTCCTTTGTCGTTTGTGCCAGCGTGTGCATCTTGTGGTGCAGGTCTGTATACAGCGTATCTTTCTGCTCATCCAGCATGGTGAGCTGTGCCAGGCCCGCCGCCACGGCCAGCGGGTTGCCGGACAGAGTCCCGGCCTGGTAGACCGGCCCGACCGGCGCGACCGTGTCCATGATGTCCGCCCGCCCGCCATAGGCGGCCAGCGGCAGGCCGCCGCCGATGATCTTGCCCAGCGCGGTCAGGTCCGGCGTGACTCCGAACAACTCCTGCGCGCCGCCGTAGGCCAGCCGGAAGCCCGTGATAACCTCATCGAAGAGCAGCAGTGCGCCGTCCGCCGCCGTTAACTCGCGCAGGGCGTGCAGGAAGTCCGCGCGCGGTGTCACCACGCCCATGTTGCCCGCCACGGGTTCCAGCATGACGCAGGCAACCTCGCCGGGATGGGCGCGCATCGCCTCGCACAAGGCGTCGGCATCGTTGTAGGGCAGCGTCAAGGTGTCTCGGGTCAGGTTAGCCGGAACACCCGCCGAGTCGGGCAGGTCGAACGTCGTCAGCCCCGACCCAGCCTTTGCCAGAAAGCCGTCCGAGTGCCCGTGGTAGTTTCCCTCGAACTTGATGATCTTGTCGCGCTTCGTAAACCCACGCGCCAGCCGGACCGCGCTCATCACGGCCTCGGTCCCCGAATTAACCAGCCGGACCTTCTCGACGGACGGCACAGCGGCGACGATCTTCTGCGCCAGCCTGACTTCCGCCTCCGTGCTGGCCCCGAAAGACGTTCCCCGCGCGGCGGCATCCGTCACGGCCTGGATAATCCGCGCTGGCGCATGACCGAAGATCAGCGGCCCCCAAGAAAGGACGTGGTCAATGTACCGATTGCCGTCCACATCGAAGATGAACGGCCCCTCGCCGCGCTGCATGAACAGGGGATCGCCGCCGACGCTCTTGAAGGCACGGACGGGCGAGTTGACGCCGCCGGGGATGACGCGCTGGGCCTCGGCAAAGAGCCGCGCCGAGTTCTCGTGGGACTGCATGGGGTGATTATACCCGGCGAAGATTCAAGATGAGGCGATGGAGGCGTCCGTAGCAACGTGTTCGGTTCAATTTTGCCCCGGCGGCATAGCCGCAAGGTATTGAAATGCGGAAGCGGCCGGTCCCGTTTCGAGGCGCTGGCGGATTGCTTCAGCGCATTCCTTCGGACTCAAGACCGACGTGTCCACTTCCAAGTCGTAGATACCGGGAATATGCACGTCTCGCTGCCACAAGAGAACTGGATGCGGAACGGGCGCGTCTGCGGGATCGCTTGTGTTCCAGCCGGTATTGCGGCGTCGCTCCATGATGATTTCAATCGGGCAGCGAACGCCGACAAACAAGACCGGCAACCCGCTGAGACGCCGGGCGCACTCCCCAATGATCCCCCGAGGGGCGGCATAACCGTCATGGTGGCCGACATCCACCACGACATTCAGCCCCAAGCGGCTGTGGGCGGCAATGGACTCATACAGGGCGCCGTAAAGGATCGGAATAAGGCTTTCGATGTCCTGGCGTTCTCCGCCTGGCCGCAGACCGATTCCAGGGAGGAAGCGGGCGGGCGTCATCTGCATAAACCGATCCACACCCAAATTCATCCACAGGCCATCATATGTGTCTTGGATCGCTGCGACAATGCTCGACTTCCCAGAGCGCGGGACACCATTGAGGATGATGATCTGTCCTGGCTCCTCGTTGTGCGCCATGATTTCGTTTCCCAATCGAGGTACAGGAAACAAGAGAGGCCCCGCGCATCGCGCCGGTCCCCTGTTTAACTTTTCAGACGCGCTCGACCAGACCTAGGCCGGCGTCTATCAATTCCTGCACCTTTGCCTGCGTGGAGGATTCGGCGTAGACGCGGACGACCGGCTCGGTGCCCGACGCGCGCAGGAGGAGCCAAGCGTCGTTCTCGAACAGCAACTTGGTGCCGTCGGTGCGGTCTATCTTCTGGACCTTCAGCCCGGCGATTTCGGTCGGGTTGTCTTCTTTGAGCGACTGAATGACGGCGGGCATTTTGGAAATCTCCGGGTGCAGGTCCACGCGCTGGTACTCGTGCGGGCCGAACTCGGCCATCAGTTCGGCGATCTGCTCTTCCAGTCGCTTCTTCCGGGTTGCCATGGTTTCCAGCAGCAGCAGAGACATGAGCGGGCCGTCGCGCTCCGGGATGAAGCCCTGGACGCCGATGCCGCCGGACTCCTCGCCGCCGATCAGCACGTCTTCTTTCAGCATCCACTCGCAGATGTTCTTGAAACCGATAGGGACGACGTGCAGCGTCAGCCCGTACTTGGCGCAGAGCTTGTCAATCAGCGTTGTTGTCGAAACGGTTTTGACGACGCTCCCACGCAGGCCCTTGTCTTCGTAAAGATGCCTCAGAACCAGGGCGAAGATGCGGTGGCTGTCCACGAAATTGCCGTCGGCGTCCATCGCGCCCACGCGGTCGGCGTCGCCGTCTATCGCCAGGCCTACATCGGCGTGGCTTGCTAGGACGGCGTCTTTGAGCGGCCCCAAGTTTTGTGCAATGGGTTCCGGGTTGATGCCGCCGAAGAACGGGTTCCGGTCCCGGCAGATCTCCTCGATCTCGACGCCTGCGCCGCGCAGAATGTCGGAAAGGTAGCCGCTGCCGCTGCCGTGCATCGGGTCGGCGACGATCTTGAAGCCGCCGCTGGCGATCTTTTCCAAGTCCACCATGCCGCGCAGTCCATCGAAGTAGGCAGGCCGCAGGTCGCGCGTCTCCACCTTGCCGGCGGCGTCGGCGGGGACATCTACCGTGAATTGGCCCTTGTCGAGCAGCGCGTTCAGCTCGTGGACGATCTCGTCTACGGTGCTGGGCAGGGCCGAACCGCCGTAGCCGACCTTGATCTTCAGCCCGTTGAACTGCGGCGGGTTGTGCGAGGCGGTGATCATGATGCCGCCTTTGGCATTGGCTTTGTGGGCGTTGTAGGAGATGGAAGGCGAGGAGCAGGATTGGGCGGAGAGGATCGCCTTTAGGCCCGCGTTGGCGGCGACTTTAGCCGCCTCGGCGGCGAAGTATTCGGACTGCGAGCGGTTGTCGTAGCCGATGAACAGGATCGGCTCGCCGGGAACATCGGGCCGCAGGAAATAGTTGACGACGGCCTGCGAAACAAGCCGGACATTCGCGCCGGTGAAGTTGTCGGCGATGATGCCGCGCCAGCCGTCGGTCCCGAACGTGATCTGCTGCCTGAGCGGCGCTGCTTCTGGAACTTTGGTCATGGATGTGCTATTTTTCCTATAAGGTTTGCAGCGCTTGATGCGCGAGGTGGACAGACAGCACCGATTCGGCGCCCTGATTGGCGTTCAGGCCCTGCGGCGTCAGCGCGTCGGCCACGCCTCCCGTTTCTGCATCGTACACGGGCAGGCCGTGGACGTTGCGGCCCTCGTACCAACCGAAAGCATCCCACGCCGCCTGCCGGAAGCGGGGCTGGCCCGTCGCGTGCCAGGCTTCGACGCAGCACTCGACCAGTGCGCCTGCATCCACCGGCTGCTGGTCATAGCGCGCAGGCGTTTCGTCAGTCCGCAGGAACCAGCCACGCGTGGTCAGGCGCGCGTTTCCCACGGGGTTGTAGCTGCCTTGCTCGTTGCGCGTCTTTTCCAGCAGAAAGTCCAGCGACTCGGCGGCGGTCCGCGCCCACCGCGCTTCGCCGGGGAACAAACGCGAGGCGGCGAAGAGTGCCTGGGGGAGCCGGGCGTTGCAGTACGTCATGCCGTCCTCGAACCAGCGCCATCCCTCTTCGGCACTGGCTTCGTAAGCATCCGCCAGAACGTCCGCCGCCTTCTTTAACCGCTCGTCGTCCAGACGCGCGGCGGCCAGGCCGAGTATAACAAAGGCATGGGCGCGCAAATACCAGGGGTTGAGGCCGTCAATGGCGGGAAGGGAGCGTCGCAGAAGCGTCTCGGCCACGCGGCGCGGAGCGAAGGGTGCATCCACGGCAAAGGCGACGCCCAGACCCCAGAGGGTGCGGCCGAATGAGTCATCACTACCCACGGAGTCCAGCCAGCGGCCTTTCGCGTCGCAGAAATTATGGTAGCGGCCCGTGCTCTCGCCCGCCGTGATGGCGGCTGCCTCGACGAACCCGAAGCATGTCTGGGCCAGTCGGCTGGCGAACAAAGTCTCCATCCCCTGCTCCCAGTAGCGCAAGCCAACGATCAGCCCGCGCGCTTCGTCGTCTATGGAATATCCGTGGCGCGGGTGGGGGCGGCACCCTTGCGCGTGCTGCCACAGGCCGATATCGGTCAGCAGGCAATCGAGGTGCCCGGTACATAGGGGCGGCGTTGCCTGGGCGGGGCCGGTCACATGCCATGCTGCCCATTCAGGTCGCAAGGTCATCGCGCGTTTCCTCCTTTACCCGGCGGCGGCCGGAGCAAGCGCCCAGATTTCGCCCTCACGGACCATATCGCTCAGGCCGGGGATCGAGATCGCATCCATCGCGGCGCGGTGGTTGACCCACCGCTCGTCCAGCATTTCGGTGAACAGCTTCGTGTACTGAATGCCCACCGCCTGCCATGTCATGGAGCGGCCGTACTCATACGCTCGGCGGCGCGTCTCCTCGTACAACCCGTCATCGGTGAGAAGGCACTCTATGATTTCCGATAGCTTCCCCGAATCTCGGAAGGGGTAAAGGAAGCCGCGCCCCTCCGCCAGTAGTTCCTCGGCATACAAATATGGCGTTGAGACGATCACCTTGCCCGTCACCATCGCATAGGCCAGCGTTCCCGATGTGATCTGGTGCGGGTTGGCGTAGTAGGGCGTGATGTAGATGTCGGTCGCCAGGAGATAATCTATCAACTCCTGGAGCGTCAGGTATTTGTCCACGAACTTGACGTTCCCGTTCAGCCCCAGGTCCTGGACCTGCTTCATCAGGCTTTCGCGATACCATTCGCCCTCTTTGCGCTTGACAACAGGGTGGGTCTGCCCCAGGACGAGGTAGGTCGCCGTCGGTTCCTTCTTAACGATGTCGGGCATGGCGGCGATGGCATCCTCGATGCCTTTATTGGGCGAGATCAGGCCGAACGTGGACAGGACACGGCGGCCTTCCAGTCCCAGCTTGGCCTTGGCCGTGTTTTCGGCATGGAACGGCGCGTTGGGCGCCCCGTGCGGAATAAAGCGGATCTTGCTGGGGGCGATGCCGTAAACCTCTTCCAAAAGCTCAACGGCCTTGTGCGCCATAACGACGAAGCAGGCTGCATGCTTTTCCATCTCCTTCAGGATGCGCCGCTGAGGCTCCGTGGGGCTGGGCAGGACGGTGTGCAGCGTAATGACGACGGGCATGGTGACGGCGCGAATCAAATCCAGGACGTACTCGCCGTGATCGCCGCCGAAGATGCCATACTCGTGCTGGATCGAAAGCAGACTGACCTTGTGCTTGTCCAGTCTCTTGGCGGCGCGGGCATAATCGGCGCGGTTTTCTTTTTCAATGGTGTAAACGACTTTGCTGTCGGGGTGCGGCTCGGACGGCGCGGCGTCATCTACCGCGAACACGATGGAGCGCCAGCCGGACAGGTCGGTCGAGTTGACGACGTCCAGCGTGAACGTGGCGATACCACATTCTTTGGGCGGGTATGTCCCCACATAGGCGATCTTGTGGCGCTTGGCGAGATTCGGATAGGCAGTCATGGCTGTAAAGGCCTCCTCGCGCAGAGGGCTGCGCGGTAACACAACTTACGTCGCGCTATCGAAGATTGTCAGCAATAGCAACCTGCAAATCAGGATGAGATGGAGCAGGCGGCCGCCCATATTAAATGCAGCGCAACCGACTGTACACTGGGATTATACCTGGAAAAGCCGCTTCCTTAAACTTAAATCAGTGGGAACAGGCAGCAAGGAAGCAGGCGAGGAGCCGAAGCGGCAGCATCAAATTCGCGCCGTCGCCACCCATGTCCGGCACACCGGGCAGGCCGCCGGGGCTGCCTCCAGGATGCGGAATTCCTTTGAGAAGCGGCGCGAGAAGCCCGAGCAGGACAGAGAAAGCGATCGAGTTGAGGACCGTCCCCAGCACGCTCCAGCCGATCATCATCCAGCCGATCTGCGTCTTGCGCGGGTCGTCCAGCATCAGGAAGACCATGCCGACCGGCAAGCCGATGAAAGGAAACATCAACCCCAGCGCCGCCGCCGCTTTGGGCGCGAGCGTAGATTGGGCACTCGGCCCCACTGCCACCGGGCGCTGCGCTGCCGCAGTTCCGGCCAAGGGGGCCGGCGGGGGCACGGGTTGGGCCTCCGCCGCCCCGGCGGGAACCGCCTTGAGAGGCCGCCCGCATTGCCAGCAGGCGGCGGAAGCGGGGAAGTTGTTCGCGCCGCAGTACAGGCAGCGTACCCGCCCCGTCCCGCCGCCGGGGTCCATGTTGGAGGGAGAAGCTGCCATCTACTTCAGATTCGGGTCGGTCGTCGGCTTGTCTGCGTCTGGGGAGACCACGCGCCCGCTGTGCGTCGGCTGCACGTTCGTCTTGCCCAGGTTCCGGTCGTTCAGGTAAAACAACAAGGCCGCCAGCAGGAGGACCGTGAGGACGATGACCGCGATTCGCAGCCAGTACCCACTCTGGTTGACCGGAATCACTGGCTCTTCTGCACTCTCCGGCCCGCGCGTGTCCCGCCCGACCGAGTTGAACTTCGGCCCGCCCCCAAGAAATTCCGACTTTTGTTTTCGATCCGCCATAATTAGGACTATCCTACCCGAATCGGCGCGAAAATCGAGCCGAAACTCCCGAAACATTTGCCCCTTCCGGCTGTCATAGGAAGTAGATAGGCTTTGAGCGCGGAAAGGCACGGACTTCCCCAATGAAATGGATTTTTTGGAATCGGACACAGCCGGCAACCTCGGATAGTTGCGGAACGATTGACCCGCTGCTGTCGCTGTACGCCGACGGCATGGCGTCCGCCGAGGAAGCGCGGCGCGTGGAGACGCACCTGCCCGGCTGCGCGGCCTGCCATGCGTCGCTGGTCTGGACGCAGGCGACGCAGCGCGCCATCGCCTCCCGCCCGGTCGTGTCGCCGCCCGCCGACCTGCGCGCCCGCATCGCGAGCGCCATCGCCGCCTCGTCCGCCGCACCTGTCCCCGTTTCGCTCACTGTGCGTCGTGTCTTTGCCCTGCGCCCGGCCTATGCCGCAGCCGCCTCACTGACGATTCTGGGCGTTGCTGTCAGCTACGGCCTGCTGCACCAGTCGTCGTTCGTAGCTGTTCATCCTGCGAAATTGCCACAGGTCGCCGTCGCGCCGCCGATCGATCCCCCGGTGCCAGTCGTTAAAACAATGACTGGCCCCGCCGTCAAATCGCATGTCCTGCGCCGCCCGGCAGCCACACGGAAACCCGTCCGCCTCAACCCGGATTTGATGGCCCGCGCCCAGCCGGACAAGGCAGAGCCGATGGCGGTGAAAACGCCTGCCGGGGCGGGTTCCGTGATAAAGGCCCCCGCCCGGCCCGCGCCCATGATGGCATCCGTCAAGCCGCACGGCCTGACTGTCAAGAAGCCGATCCTGTCGAGGTTCAAGCCCGAAATGATGGCGACGACCAAATTGCCGGTGGAACCCCACAAGGCACCCCTCGTCAAGCCGGAAGACAGGAAGCCCGAAGTCGTTGCCATCGCGGCTCCGCCTGTGTCCGTCCCTGTGAATGTGGGCGCTCCGAGCATCAAACCTGATCCGACGCCGACCATAGTAGTCGCCAGCAACCACGAAAGTCATGCGCGGACGGGTGAACTGCTCAGGCTCGGGGCCTATGTAGGGCAAATGAAAAGTTTCACTCACAATACAGTCAGCCGAGAAGCTGCTAACGGCGCGACTTATGCAGCGCGTACCCTAAACCTCGATAAGACGCCTGGGATTGACTTCGTACATGGGCCGACGCACTAGAGAAAAGTCTTAGCGAATCTTTTGCTGCCGGGTTCTTCCTTGCGCTCCTTGCCACTCACTTGTTGGGCGACAGGGAGCGCTTGTTTGTGTCGCCGGGAACCCGGTATGCTTTTCCCGGTGTTCAGAGACACGGAGACCAGCCATTAGATGACCATGTATCTGCGTCGGCGCGCAACCTTTTCCGCCGGCTTCCGCCGCCCGCCGCCCGGCGACATGGGGCGGGGACATGACTACCTGTGTGAACTGACTGTCGGCGGCGTTATCAACGCCGATACCGGCATGGTGATTAACATCAAGGATGTGGACGCTGTACTCAAGGTGCATGTCGTCGGCCCACTGGACGGGAAGCTGCTGGACACCGAGGTTCCTGCCTTCGCCGACACGCTGCCGACGCCGGAAAACCTGGTTCGCCTGATCTGGGACCGCTGCCGCCCCGTGCTGCCGCCTCAAAGCGGTCTGGTCTGTGTCACGCTCTGGGTGACGCCCACGCTGCGGGCCGCGCTCTCGGTGATCCCGTTCCCGGACATCCACCCCCCCCAGGAGGCTCCCATGCTGACCGTCACGCGCACTTACGACTTTTCCGCCTCGCACCGCCTGCACTCCCAAACGCTCTCGGACGAAGAAAACGCCGAAATCTTCGGCAAATGCAACTGGGAAAATGGGCACGGACACAACTACGAGGTCGAAGTGACCCTGGCCGGCGAGGCCAACCCGCGCACCGGCCAGACATGGGACTTGGACCGACTGGACAAAATCGTGGAGGAGGAGGTGCTGATGCCTTACGACCACAAACACCTGAACTACGACACGGCGGATTTCCGTGACCTGAACCCCACCTCGGAAAACTTGACTCAAGTAGTCTGGGACAACCTTTCGCGTCGCCTGGGCGCGGAGAACCTGGGTGGTGCGCGCCTGTGCCGGGTCGCGGTGCGGGAGACAGCCCGCAACTACTTTGAATGTTACGGCTGACCGAACGCAGCCGCTTGGGAAAACTTCTATCGTGACACAACTGTCGAAAGCCGAGAAGCGGGCGCTGGAAGCCTTGGAAGTCCGCCCGCCGCGCGAAGCCGCGCACGCCAATGGGGACCAGGGCGAGATCGTCCGGCCCGGCCAGGAGACGGTCGAAAGTCACTACCGAGATATTCTTGCCTTTGTCGGCGAAGACCCGGAGCGCGAGGGGCTGCTGCGGACTCCGCACCGCGTCGTCGAGGCGCTCAAGTATTTGACGCAGGGCTACGGGCAAAATGTCCAGACCTTGCTGAACGGCGCGATCTTCCACGAAGACTACGACGACATGGTGGTCGTCAAGGACATCGAGTTCTACAGCCAGTGTGAACATCATATGCTTCCGTTTTTTGGGAAGGTCCACGTCGCCTACATCCCCAACGGGTGTATCGTCGGCCTGTCCAAGATTCCCCGGCTGGTGGACATGTTCGCGCGCCGCTTGCAGGTGCAGGAGCGGCTGACAACTCAGATCGCCGAGGCCATCGAAGAGGCCCTGCATCCGCGCGGCGTTGCCGTGGTCGTCGAGGGGTCGCATATGTGCATGCTCATGCGCGGCGTCCAGAAGCAGAGAGCCAGTATGGTGACGTCGCACGTCATGGGCGCGTTCCGAACGGACCGTGCCACGCGGCAGGAGTTCATGGCGCTTGTCAAGGGGAACCAGTGATTGGGCGCGGGAACCGGGGGCGCGCTCTCCGTGTTCCTTTGATGACGAGAGATGACATGGCCTCTGTATTCCGCGAACAGGCCGACAAGGAGAAGAAAGCATGAGCGCAGCCCCCGCTGTTTCGACCGCTGAGTTTGACAAACAAGTTTTGGAGTCCGAGACCCCCGTCCTGGTGGACTTTTGGGCCGTTTGGTGCGGCCCGTGCCGCGCAATCGCGCCCGCCGTGGATGCCGTCGCGGATGAGTACGCAGGCCGTGCAAAGGTCTTCAAGCTGAATGTGGACGAGAACCCGGAGATCGCCGGGCGCTACGGCGTCCAGAGCATCCCGACGCTGATCGTTTTCAAGGGCGGGCAGAAGGTCGGCGAGCTTGTCGGCGGCCAGAACACGCGGCAGACCATTGGGGCCGCGTTATCCGAGCATATTTAAGCAATTTAGTATTTTGTCAAGGAGAAGTTCCGAATGAGCAACGCGAGCGCCGTCACGACGGCCGATTTCGAGAAGGAAGTCTTGCAGTCCGATGTCCCCGTTTTGGTGGACTTCTGGGCGCCCTGGTGTCCCCCCTGCCGTGCTCTTGGACCGACGCTGGATGCCGTCGCCGATGAGTACCTGGGCAAAGCCCGAGTCGTGAAGGTGGATGTGGACGATGAGCCGGAAGTGGCGGCGCGCTACCAGGTCAGCAGCATCCCCGTTTTGATGCTCTTCAAAGGCGGTGAGCAGGTCGGTCATCTCCTCGGAAATCAGCCGAAGTCAGTCATCACCAGCCTCCTTTCGGAAGCCATCTAGTCAGAAGCGATCTAGTCAAAAGCCATCTAGTCGGCAGCAAAAACGCCCCCGCGCACTGCGCCGGGGCGTTTTTGTGTTCCGCCTCATCGCGTCCGAGGCGGGGGAGGCTGGCCGAAGCCCTGGTTACGCACCGTCTCGCGGCTGTCCGGGTCCCCCGTCGGCGGGTTCAGCACCTTGAACGGGTAGGCGCTGCGCCCATCTTGATAACCCGTCACGCCGTAGGTCGGGTATGGTGCGTCGCGCGTTACCGTCCAGGCACCTGCATTATCCCGCTCTCCCACGTCTTTGTTGTCCTTCAGGCTGCGGACATACGCGGTCAAAGCCCAGCGCTCGTTCGGGGTCAGCCAGTGCCGGAAGCCGGGCATCTTGCCCTGGCCCATCGTGATGTGCCAGAACATCGCCCCATCCGTGATGTGCTGCACCAGCGGAGCCGCCAGATCGGGCGGGTGGGGGACCAGATACTGCCCGACCGTGCCATAGCCGTAGCCGCCGGGGTTGTGGCACTGGACGCAGCGGTTATAGAAAAGGATCTGCCCCGCACGAACGACGCGCGGGTCGCTCGGCAATGGGCTTGCCAGTGTGTCCACCGAGGCTGGGGCAGGCTCGTAGCGCGCGTTGTCGGAGAGGTTCGGCGGCGGCAGCGTCGGCTCCTTTGACGGGAACTGATTAAGACGCACGCCGCCTGTATACTTTGCCTCCATCTCCCCCGTCAGCTTAACCTGAGCGCCATACGCCGCCGAAGCTACGGGCCGTCCATCGGTGGGCAGGAGGGCGTCGCCTGCCGGGACCGAATCCTGCGGTGGCGCGGCGCGCGGTGCGTCCAGTGGCGTGTACGACGGCTGCCGGTACATCTGATTGCCGCAACCGGTCAGCAGCAGGGCGAGGAGAAACCCGCATAGGAGAAAGCCCCCACCCCCGGCGCAAGCGCCGATCCCTCCCCCGCAAGCGGGAGAGGGATAAGAGTTGCGGCAGAGGCTCCCGTTCTTAATCTTTACCCCTCTCCCGCTTGCGGGGGAGGGTGGCGGGCTTGCCCGCCGGGTGGGGGTCTTCATTCGAACGCCCTCGCATCGCGCCGGACGTCCACCGCGCCCGCCTCGCGGCAGAGGCGCTCCGCCTGCGCGGCTTGGTCGTCATCGGCGCAGTGGGCGGCGATGCCGATCAAGCCCTCCGAGATGCGTGGGTCATAGACCTTCGCCCGCCACGACGGCAAGCGCATCTCGAAGAGGGCGGCGAAAAAGGCTGCCGACAGTGCAAACAGCATCATCATCTCATAGGCGATGATCCCGATGGGCGGCACGGGCGAGATCGGCTTGCCGCCGACCCGGATCAGGTACAGCTCGGCGGACCCGCCAGCTAGGACGACTCCCGCTGCAATGCCGACGAGAGCGAAAATGATCGTGATGAGGGGCAGCCGGATCGGTGATTTGTCTGCCTCCAGCACGCCTTCTGGGAAAGGCACGGACGACAGCACCATAAGGTCCTCCGAAGCGGCCCCTCCCTTGCCCCGCAGGCGGTTCAGCGCGCCCGCTGCGTGGTCAATGTCCTCAAATAAGCCTAAAATCGTCGTTTCAGCCATAGCGTTTACCCGATGGTCTCCTCGCGCATCGTCACCGGGACGTCCGCCCCGCCGACCTGCTGCATCCCCTCGGCGTGCTCGCCTTCCCGATACTCCCACATCGAGACGATGGGGATGAACTTCGTCAGCAGCGTGTACAGAAAGCCGAACAGACCGTAAGCCCCGACCGTGATCACGATGTCCGGCCAGGCCGGCGTGTAGTTGCCCCAGGTCAGGCGGTTGCGAGCGACGCTGGGAACGACGACCAGGATGCGCTCGGAGAACATGGCAATGTTGACCGAGACGCCGACCAGGAGCATCGCCCAGGGCGACCGGCGCACCTGCTTGAACAGCAGCGCAACGAGCGGGACAAAGATCGCGAAGACCGGCAGCAACAGCACTAACCACTTGTAGCCGTTAAAGAGGAAGTAAACGTAGTTCTCATGGTCCGGGTCGCGCGAGAACCAGTCTGACCAGACATCGCCGCCGAAGAAGTAGGCCCAGAACAGCGCGATCAGCGCCAGTATCTTCCCGATGTTATCAAAGTGCTGCGGCAGGATGTACTGCTCCAGACCGAACGCCCAGCGCACAAGGCACATCGCGACGCAAACCGCACCTGAACCTGACAACAGCGCGCCGACGACGAAGTAGGGCGCGAAGATGTTGGAGTGCCAGCCCGGCACGATGCTCATGCCGAAGTCCCAGCCGACGATGGTATGCAGCGAGACGAAGACCGGGATAATCATCACCGTCAGGATGCCGAACAGCACCTTCAAGCGCCGCCATTCTCGGTCCGTCCCCCGCCAGCCCAACGCCAGGATCGTATACAGGACATGCCGCCAGCCGATGGTCCGCTCGCGCAGCGTCGCGAAGTCCGGCACGATGCCCGAAAACCAAAAGATAACGCTCGTGATGAGGTACACGGAGATGGCCGTCGCGTCCCAGACGAGCGGGCTTTTGTAGTCGGGCCAGAGCTGCCGTTCGTTCGGGTAGGGCAGCATCCAGAAGAAGACCCAGTTACGCCCGATGTGCAGGAGGGGAAAGACGCCCGCCACCGCCAGCGCGCAAACGGTTAGGGTCTCCGCCAGCCGCGTCAGTGACCGACGCCAGCCCGCATGAAGCAGGCGTAAAATCGCCGAGATCATCGTCCCCGACAGCGCGACGCCCGCCCAAAAGATGAAGTTGGCGATGTCCAGACCCCAATAGATTGGGCGGTTCATGCCCCAGACGCCCATGCCTTGATAAACCTGCCAGGCAAACGTCAGCGTCGCCGCGCCCAGGATCGTGGCGAAGAAGCCCAGCACGGCCCACCAACGCCAGTTGGTCTGGATCACCCACCGGGTCAGGTCCGAGTTGACCTGGGCGGCTGGCGGAACGGGCAGGTAGCCCGCCGTTGTCTCTCGGAGCGGCACTTCCTTTTGCGTTTCTTGTAAACGGTCCAGATCGCGTTCAATAATGCCCATCGTCTAATGCTCTTCTAATTCTCCCAAAGCGGCGGGTCTTCCACCATCACCGTGACTGTCGCGTTGCCCATTCGGCGCTCCCCCGTGCGCGTCCGCTCCTTGCTCGTGCCCCACCAGGACATGATCGGGAAGTAGCGCGCACCCAGCAGGAACGTCAGCACGAACATGGCCGCGAGGCCGAAGAAGACGACCAGGGCCGGCCCCGTCGGCAGCAGCGGCTCCATCCCATATTTCGGCGCGAACGTCGGCACCGTGTCCAGATACCGTTGCGCGGCGATGCCGATCAACACCAGGACGCTGATGGTGCAGAGCGCCCAGCGCCGCTTGCGGTTTCGCGGGAATAGATTGCCGAAGATGGGCGCGGCGGAACATCCGAGAGCCATCAGGCCGACCAGAATTGGGAACGCCACCGTGCGGCTTTGCTGGAGGTTCCACTCGCTCGGGATGTGCCCGTACCAGGCTGTCAAAAAGTCGCAGATGCGGAAGTAGGTCCAGATCAGGCCCAGCCCGACCATGAACTTGCCCAGACTGTCGTACTGGAAGTCGGTGAAAAACCCGCGCCCGCGCAGGAGGCGGTTCACCACCGTCATCAGCAGCACGGACATGGCGACCGCGCCCAGCACGGAGCCGAGCGTGTAGAGGGGCGCAAAGATGCTCGAATCCCAGTCACGCGCGGCGGCCAGTTGGAAGTCCCAGCCGAGCACGGTCTGCGACCCGACGAACGAGGTGACGACGCCGACGACCAGAACGCCCTCCGCTCGGCGCAGAACGCGCCATTGATGTTCCGCTCCGATCCACTTGATGCCGCGCCACTGCGTCAGGCGGTCGTAAAGGCGCTTCTCCTTCGAGCCGTCCGGCGCGCGGTCGCGCAGCATGGCGAAGTCGGGCAGGGCGGTCAGGAACAGCAGGAACCAGCCGGCAACGAACGCCGTGCCGACAGTGACAGCGTCCCAGCCGATCGGAGCAGACAAGCGCCAGACGTTATCCCGGTACTCCGACGCGCCCAGGAGGTAGATACGCCCGCGCACGACGACAAGCAGGGGCAGGAGCAGCGGCCCCCACAGCCCGAACAGCGATCCCATGTCCAGCAGGCGGTTCAGTGGGTAGCGCCACGAGGCATGAGAAAGGCGGAGGATAGCCGACAAAGCCACCATACCCTGTGACAGCCCGATCCAGAACAGCAGCGAGACCAGCGAGACGTGCCAGAAACCGGGGTCGTCCCGGTGGCGGCCAAAATAGGCGTACCCGTAGATGATGATCCCGGCCACCACGATGAGGGCGAAGCAGGCCCAGGTCGTGATCCGCAGTTTCGTCAGCCGGGATTTGTGCGGGTCTTCCAGCACTAGCCGCAGCGGCTCCGAAGCATTCGCATCCTGGGCGACGCCGCGCGGCGAGTTCAAGATGTTGTCTTCGTCAAACATTAGAACCCGCCTCCCCCGCTGGCGGCGGGCTGGGTTCCTCATCCACGCTCTTTAGGTAAACGACGGCGGGCGAGGTGCCTAGCTCTTCCAGAAGCCGGAACCGGCGCGAGTCATTCCACAATTTGGCAACGGTCCAATCGGTCTTCGGGTTGAAGTCCGGCTCGCCCTGCGCTTTCGGCCTGGTCTTGACGTTGCCAAAGGTAATAGCTTTGGGCGGGCAGGCTTGGGCGCAGGCGGTCGTGAACTCGTCCGGCTCCAGATCGCGGCCTTCGGCGTCCGCCTTCTCCTCGGCCCTTCGGATGCGCTGGACGCAGAAGGTGCATTTCTCCATCACGCCCTTCTCACGGACCGTCACGTCCGGGTTCAGGTGCTGGTTCAGCGGCTCATCCCACGAGTGCTCGAACCAGTTGAACATGCGGACGTCGTAGGGGCAGTTGTTGCCGCAGTAGCGGGTCCCGACACACCGGTTGTAGGCCATCGCGTTTAGGCCCTCCGGGTTGTGATAGGTCGCGTAGACCGGGCAGACCGGCTCGCAGGGCGCGTTGTCGCAATGCTGGCAGGGGATCGGCATGAAGCGCGCCTTGACGTTTGGGTACGTCCCTTCCCAGTACCGTTCGACGCGAATCCACTGGTGCAGGCGGCCCTGATGCGCCTGCTGCTCGCCGACGACGGGGATGTTGTTCTCGGCGGCGCAAGCAGCCTCGCAGGCGTGGCAGCCCGTACAGCGGTCCAGGTCAATGACCATCGCCCATTTGCGCGTCACATGATCGTCTTCCAAATCCTTGATGTAGGGCGACGCTTTGCGCTCCGAGGGTCCCTCACCCGAGCTGCTCGGCCCGCCGTTCCGTTCCAGCCCCAGTTCTTTTGCGTCCGGCATCTCTGTTTTGTCTTTCTACTCAGCCGCTCCCGGTTCGCCGGGGTTGTCCACGGTGCCGGGCGCGCGCTTGAACATGGACCCGTTGGCCTGCGGGGCGCCCTTGACCTGGGCGGGGGCCTTCTTCCACTCCTTCGCCGTCGTGTGGATCAAATGCTTGACGGCGTCCGACTCCCCGCCGCCGGGCCGGTCCTGCGCCAGAACCAATGTCGCGCCGTGCGGATCGTAGCCGTTTTTGGCGTCCGCAATCTTCTTCAGCGTCACCGTCGTCGCGCCATACGCCAGCGCGCCCGTTTGGGTGTCCGCCGTTTGGTCCAGGATGGCGAGCGGATTGGTCCCGCGCCCCGCCGCGTTCCGCCCGTAAACTTCGTGCCCCTGACCGATGGGCATGGCGACCGCCTGCGGGTGGATGCCGGGGTAGGGGATGGCCGGGACCTCAATGGCCTGGCCGCGTGCGTTGCTGATCCGCACGATGTCGCCAGTCCGAATGCCCAGCGAGTGCGCGACCTGCATGTTGATCTCGACCCAGGAGTTCCACACCGCCATCGTCATTGGGTCCGGGTTCTCCTGCATCCAGCCCAGATTCGCGTGCCGCCCGTCGTGGTTGTAGAT